>Ga0194116_10001303_pt1 | contig 36094 bp, 47 predicted proteins | sample TA2MahsurfametaG_4_FD_148617 | JGI IMG/M metagenome (GOLD analysis project Ga0194116, IMG submission 148617) | Freshwater microbial communities from Lake Tanganyika, Tanzania - TA2015008 Mahale S9 surface | ecosystem: Environmental > Aquatic > Freshwater > Lake | place: Tanzania: Lake... | reverse complement strand
CAAGTTTGCGAAGTCTTTGGCGCTGAGTAAGATTTTTTTCAGACATAATAACTTATTTAAAGTAATGAATTATCATTTTTTATTTATTATTGATTCCAACTAATTGTCACAGAACCTCCAGGAGCAACAGTAACTGGAATCGTATCTCCAGGAAGTACATAAACGGATGCATTTGTTGCTGATGCTGAAGCAGCAGGCAGGCCTGCTTGCCCTGGATTGGCACTGCCAGGAGTACCAGGTTGGCCAAAGTGCCCAGGTTGAGTATTTCCAGGTATAGATGCTTGTCCGGCATTTGCATTTCCGGGATGTCCAGATTGCCCTGGAAAACCAAATAGTCCTTCACGACCATGACCACCGCTACCTCCATATTGTGCTCTGCCAGTAACTGGGGGATAATGAGCACCGGTGCCTGGATTACCGCCGGCGCCATATGGGTGTGCAACAGGTAATGCGCCGGGCCCGAACGCACTGGGTTGCCCAGACGCAGCAAAATTAACAGCAGTTTGTCTATGTCCTGCTGGATTTAATGAAGATCCAAGACCACCCGCACCGCCATTAGCCGCAGACGCGGGCCCCGCACCATGGCCGCCACTGCCGGGGAATCCAGGATTTCCATTTCCAGGTCCACCTGGGTGTCCAACGTTTCCGACGCCGCGCACGCCAATGGCGCCTTCAGTCCCACTATTAGCAGTTCCTCCTAGTCCACCAGCGGCACCTGAAAATTCTAGATTTCCAAATTTGGAGATCGCTCCACTGCTTCCAGGACTTCCAGCAGTTCCTGCAAACCCTGCTTGACCTGGATTTCTAGTTCCAATATTTGCATTTGCAATCAAACTTGCATTCACACCAGTCGCGCTGCCAGCAGTGGAATTTCCTGATGCTCCAGTATTCCCGCCGAAACCGGCTTGTCCGCCAGTACCGCTATTGCCGGCGTTGCCATAACGACCAGTAGAAGGAACTGGTCCAATACTGACGTTACCGCCGTTTCCACTGATGCCGCCGATGCTACCACCAGGCGCATTTTGTGCATTCCCGCCACCGGCGCCATTCATTCCAGGTCTCAAAGGTCCTGGCACAGTCGGGGGACCTCCCATACCTCCTCCTCCTCCTCCTCCGCCGCCGGCACTGCCGTGACTTGCATTTCCGTGAGCTCCAGGATTTCCATTTCCTGCATTACCATGAGGGCCCTGAGGGTTCCATATTACACCTGTGCCGGGATTTCCATTTCCTGCAGCACCACCAGCACCGGCAGTTCCAGCAAATCCAGCATTTCCTGCACCACCATGACCAGTGACATCTACTCTGGTGACTCTGGAAGGAACTCTAAAACTTCCTGGCGCATTAAAAACGAGAGTTGTTGCACCAGGAACAGATACACTAGAAGGTACTTGTCTCCCACCAATAATTGATCTACCCGATACTCCAAATGCCATATTTCTTTAATCGTAATAAAACCAACCTGTTATTATATATTTAGGTTTATTGCCGTGAACAACATTACCTCTATGAGTATGTGTAAATCCTGCAGGCCATATTACCATACAATTTTCTTTTGGAGGAATTCTACATTTTTGATACAAGAACTCAGTTTCTCCTGCAGCATCTGGTTCTAATGAATTCAAATACAAAGAATATACTAATCCTCTCCATGCTTGTTCGCCATTTCCTTGCTCTGGATGCCATACATGATAACCGCCTCCAGGCATTGTTCTTTGCATTTTTACAGAACTACATCTTAATGATGGTTCTTTTAAAACATCATATTCATCAGTATATTCATCAAAGCAATTTTGAAGTCCTTCAAAGAAAACATCCATTGCTGATTTTCCATTGAAGGATGATGTTTGATGATTTCTCATGTTTAACATCACCGAATCATCTTGTTTTGATATCTTTTTAACTCCCTCAATTTGTTGTCTTGAACCTACCATTCCATATGATTGAAGACGTTCAAACTCTTCAATCATATGTTGACAAAAACCTTCAGGATATACGTTTTCATACATTCCAATGAAATCGATATATTTTGTTTTCATATAATTACTTCAAATTTTTTGAATATTTATAGGTTTGTTTGTGATAGATTACCGTACCAATTGACTCCACTATTAGTTGTAATGAATGAATATGCATTGATTTTATCGTTTGTGGTGGTTCCAACGCCAACAGAACCACCTTGCCAATTGATGGATGCAGGCCAAGTAATCGTTGGAACTCCTGATGATGGATTGGTAAGATAAAGTATAAATCCAAAAGCACCGGGGGACATTTGTATTGAGTTAAAATCAAATGTTATAGATCCATTTGGTAGTGTGGCAGTTATAACATTTCCATCTGCAACTCGAATTGTTGTAATTCCAGAAGAAAGAGTTCCTAATGAATTGACTACTTCTGCGTAATTTGTGAATGTTGATGATAAAATGTTGCGATTATCATCAATAATGTCAGTTCCAATAATTTTAATTGACATCTTTATGAAAAATTAAAGAGAGCAATGTTTCCATACCAATCTACTCCATTATTTAAAGTATTGAAAGACCAAATATCAGTTTTACTTGCGACAGTTGTTCTGTCCGGAACTGTCCCACCAGTCCACTTAACTGATGATACTCCCGCTGTACTTGGCCAAGAAAGTGTAACAGTTGTTCCACTTCCAGCATTTGTTAAGAATATCAGAAAACTTGCAGCACCAGTTGAAATTCCGGAAGTAAATGTGAAAGTTGTAATTCCTGATGTTGGTAGTGTTGCCGTAAATACTGTTCCCGTGGATAATCCAATATTAACAACAGAATCTGCAGGCAATGTGCCTAAGGTAACAATACTTTCACTGTAATTTTGTAAAGTAGTAGTTGAGATTCCTCGATTGTTATCAATAATAACACTGGAACCGATTGAAATTGCCATATCCTTTTTTATTGATTATTTATTTGATTTTTAAGATTTTGAACTTCTTCGGAAAGTTCTTTGATTGCTTCAATCAAAACACCAATGATACCATTATAATTAACCGTCTTGGGACTGGTATTACTCACAAGTTCAGGAAGAATTTCTTCAAGTTCTTGTGCAATCACACCTACAGATGGTTTATTATCTTTCTTCCAGTTAAATCTAACACCACGAAGTTCTGATACAATATCTAATGCATTTTCAAATGTTTGAACATTTTCTTTGAGATTTGCATCAGATGTTGAGTTAAAATCTGCAGCTGTCACAATACCTGTTACGCTCACCTCATTGGCAAATAATGTTGATTGGAATGTTCCGATACCAGCAAAGGTTGAAACACCTGATACACTCAATTGATTTGCAAATAAAGTAGTACCAGTAACAGTTGTAATACCAGCAAAGGTTGAAACACCTGATACACTCAATTGATTTGCAAATAAAGTAGTGCCAGTAACGGTTGTAATACCAGCAAATGTAGAGACACCAGTTACATTTAATGTGGTAGCAGTAGTAATACCAAGACTTGAGATGCCAGTAACATATAAGTTATCAGTTAAATCTATATTTGTAGTGTTTAATGTATTAGTATTGTGATTCCACTGCAGTGTTGTCTGATCAATCGAAACTGATGTTACATTTCCACTTGTAATACTAGTAAGAAGAATATTTTGTGTTCCACTTCCTGTTTGCAGACTTGCACCAGCATTTGATATATTTGTACCGTCTCCATAAAAAGATGTTGCAGTTACAATACCACCACTAATTGTTACTCCAGTTCCAACTTTAAGAGTTGTAAAAGTTGAAACCCCAGTTGTTGCATTTATATTGCCAGTGAGGTTTCCAGTAACGTTACCAATTAAAGAACCATAAAGAGAATTAGCAGTAACAATACCTACATTTAGAATTGAAATATTGCTTGCATTTGCCGAATCAGTTGGAATTGTGGTTCCAATGCCAACATGAGTTCCTGTGAAAACAAAATTATCTGAACCCGCAGTTACTGAACCGTTATTGTACTGAACATTATTTACAGATCCTGCTGGAATTGGAGGAACGCCAGTCAGTCCAGACCCGTCACCATAATAAGTAACAATACCACTTACAGCAGTTATAATTCCCGACGTTATTTTAACACTACCTAATGTTGATATTCCAGATACATTTAAACTATTGAAGTTATTTGGATCTAATGCCAGTTCTCTTTCTAATGATTCTCTAGTTGTTGTATCAATTGTTTGAATACCAGCAAGAGTAATTTGTCCACCATCAGTATAAACAACCGTGCTAGTTCCAACTTGATATGTTGCTGCTGTTGCAACTCCACTAATTTTTAATCCTCCGGTTAAATCAATCCCAGAAGAGTTAATCGTTACTGCAGATCCAACAACCGCAGAGGATGTAATGACTGCAGAAGTTGTAGTTGTGACTCCAGTTACTGTTAATGATGTGGCACCAATACCACCAACAACTTGAAACTTATAGAGAGCACTGAGATTGGTGCTACCTATGCCGACGTTTGCTTTTGCTACATCAGTAAAGATTAAACCATTATTAACTTCAAGACCGTTTTTAACGATAAAATTTTTATTAACTCCAGCCATTGAGGTTCTCTCTCCCCTCTATACTTTTTATATTTATATAGAAGTTATCACTAAAGCACCAGAGTTGTTAATAGTAACTCTAAATTCATTGCCATTCGGTGATGTCAAAATCAAACCTTGAGTACTATTTCCACCTGCTTTGATGTCACCTTCGACTCTCAATTTGCGTGTAGATATTGCTGTTCCAATACCAATGTTCCCATTAGTTCCATAAATTGTAGATCCTGATCCCACTCCAATTTCAATACTATCAACAGTCACATCCATTGCAGTGGAACTTTTGGAAATTAATCCAAATCTTCTCCAATCATTTGTATCAGTATAGACCCAACCAAGATAACCACTCGTTATGGGATTTGCATTGAGACTTACATCACCAGGATTACTTTGCGTAGTTGGAGTCTGAGTATCAAAACTGATTTTACGTGCTATATCAGCAGTTCCTTGTAGGAAGATTGATTTGGCTTCAATACCTTTGTCGGAGTTTGATGTGACTTTTTCATTAATAACAATTGGACCATCAAATTGTGACACTAATGACTTATCATCGCCACCGCCAACACGAATTGAACGATTAACATTAATTTCAAGTGGTGAAAGAACATCAAATCCAATGTTAATTCCACCCTCTCCAATATCTTCTCCAGTAATTGTTGGAACTGGAGAATCATAAATTTGCTCTTGTCCTGTTGTTGAGTTTAACTTTTTATTGCCAGTGTAGAAATTACCACGATCGTCCATACCAGTATAAATGGTAACGCCACCATCAAGTTTCACTGATTGAGCAATTAATTGATCTCTTTCTGTAAGCGACCGATCTTGTTTTTCTGGGAATGAAGTGGAATAATTTCCTGGACCATATCCAAGATACTCAAAAGTATGTCCAGATGCACGAACAATAGAATTTCTACGTAATTCAACAGGAATTGGATTGATTTTTCTAACAATTGATCCTACAGCATGTGCTTGACGATTTGTACCAAGAACAGATCTAAATGCATAGATTACATTTGCTGCTGGAGTGGTTTTAACTTTAAAAATTTCATCATCAATGGAGAAATAATCTCCAATTTTAAATCCAAGAGTGTCTGAATTTGTAATGTAAATTGGTGAGGATTCTAATGCGCTTGCCGTAATTGCTGTTGCAAGTGTAGTGGTAATACCGGCATATTGTTCAATTAATCTACCAGATATTTTTTCATTTGATTTTGTAATTAATCCACCTTGAGATGTAAGTCTATGGCGATATACTTCAATTGTTCCACTTGTTGATGGAGATGTAGTTCCCAATCCAACGATAGTAAAGGATGTGCTGATTCCTGAAATAGTATCAACAATTGTATTATCTACAACAAAATCGCCATTGTAGATGCTATTTGTTGCTCCACTAAATCTAACCTTATTGCCAATCTTAAATCCATGAGCTCCATTAAATGTTACGATACCAGTTTGTGTGGTTCCATTATACGTGAAAGTAGAAATTCCAAGAACTTTACCAGTAACAACTGCAGCAGAATTTGCTGTTGCAGTAACTCCTATACCAGTTGTTGTGTATCCAACAATTGAATTCGAAGATTGAACATAAATTTCTTTTGGATTGTTGGTATGAATAATCTTATACAGATTATTATATGCAGCATTTGATTCTGAACCAACACCGAAAACACTTAAACCTTCTCCATGTGGATCATAAATGTTTGCAACGGTAATTGTTGCTCCAGATCCAACAGTTCCAATTCCAGTAACAGCACACAAATCACCAACATTATAGGATGAACCACCATCCATAATTTTAACGTCTGTGACAGTTCCAGCGACACTTACCGTTACAACAGCTGTTGCATTGACACCTATTGATGTATTGAGACCCGTGAGTTGTGCATTATAATAAGTTCCAGCAATGTATCCAGCACCACAAGTTTGAATACCAACAGAGGTAATGCCAGAGAATCCATGATCTAATTTTGTATAGATTGTATGAGTAGTTCCTGATCCTGAAATAATATCAGTAATTCCGAGACCAACATTTAAATCGATAAATTTATCTTGAATTGTTTGTCTCGATAAACTCTTTTGTGGATCGTTAATAACAACTTTTCCAATCTGATTTGAAACTGCAAAACACTTTGCTGCTTCTGGGTCAGAGATTACATCATCTCTATTTGTTTGTGGATACAGATTGTTAATTGGTTGACTTAATTTAAAACCTGTGAATGGGGAAATTGTAGGAGAAATTGAACTTTCAATTAAAGTAAGGTGATAAATTCCGTCCTGAACATTGTGTTCATACTTTTGTACCTCAACACTTCTATAAACTTGATATGTATTATTTGTTCTCTTTCTCTTAAAGTGAGGGAGATTTAAATTTCTTGTATTAATGTCACTTTGGAAAGAACCTGGATCAACAGAAAGATCGTAACTAAAATGTTTTGTGTTACTAATATCAGTAACAGTAAATGTACCATTAAAGAATGAATTGGCAACACCGGTAGGATTGTTGGTGCTCTTGACATTTAAAACTTCAACTTGAGATCCAATAGTTAAATTATGTGGAAGTTCAGTAACAACGTTTGCGGTTCCCGAAGAATAACTACAAGTTGCAATAAATCCTGGATTTCTTAATTCTGTTGTATTTTGAAGCGTTGCGGAAGAAGTGTTGAAATATTTTTGAATTTCAGTTGCATCGTTTCCAAGGGTATCATTTGAAACTTGAAGAATATATCCATCAATTGGAGATCTTGATAGAGTTGGAGAATCTTTTGGTATAACATAACGAACACGATATACAGTTTCCGATACGTTTCGAGTATCTGGTGTTCTCTTAATGTAAGTTCTTGGTGTGGTTGTTTCTGTATAACTTGAACTTAACAAAGAATAAATTGAATTTTCCGTCGATGCGGTGGCAACATTCACATACCACTGTGAATTTGTGCTATCAAATGCAATTGGATGTCCAATATCTCCAGAAGTTTTATCAGATACTCTACTTACAACTTTAAGAATTCCGCCCTTAGTATTAATTGTAAGAGGATTTGTATTAATCGCATCAGTCAATGTTTGTGCAATCTTAACTTGATTTGATCCGATTCCTGAGGTAATTGCATGATAAATTTGGTTTGCATTTAAACCATCAGGAAGGCTTCCATTGTCGCTAATTACACGAATTGTTTCTCCATTAGCAAAAGTATGACTTGAAGTTAATGTAAGTGTATCTGAAGAAATGCTATTAATTCCTGCAAGAGATCTTCCAACTGTGTATGATTTTTCATAAGAAATAGTCGTATTCGGCATTACAATTCTTGCCGAATACTCTGTGCTTATACCACTTGATGTGATTTGAAGATATAATCTATCATTTGGACTTGCGCCAATTCGATATCCATCAATGACATTTTCTGGTGGGTCGTTTTGATTAGTTTTCTGATATAAGTACAGTCTTGAAGTTAATGCAATTCCTACTGTATTTGTGCGATCAAGACTCAAAAATGATACATTTCTTTCATTTGCTTGATTTTCTTGTGGAGAAATAATATGAGTAATATATCCAATATCATCTTTTGCAAATGCATCTTTCCTAAATCCCTTTGCAATTAATGCTCTTGCACCAAAGTTGGAGTTGGAGTTATTGATAGAAAAGTCTCCACCACTATCAACTTCAAAATGATTTGCATAACCAATTGCAAAAACAGATACGATCTGAATATATGAATCATTAACTGCTTTAATATGGGAATTTTCATATGCTGGTTTATAAACTGATCTCGAATCTGTACTAAGACTCGTAACAGTGGTTGAATCTTCATACTGACCAGTTGTTGAATCATATTTGACAAATGCATTATCGTCTTTTTGCAATCCAATTCCAGTGAATTGGGCAACAACCATTGACTTAAATCCAGATGCCTTATTTCCATCCGCAAGCATTCCACACATTCCATATACAGAACGTGTAGAAACATTAAAGATGTATGGTGATGCTGATGTTACTGTATCAACATTAATACTTAACGTTGCTCCTGCAGTTGTTGGTAATGGATTAGAGGGAACGTTTTGAACTTTGTAAGTCAGAGTTGTGCTATCTATCGATTGATAAACAACAAATTTTCCATTATAATCACTTGAAGAAACTCCTTGAATTGTAATTGGGGTATCTACATTTAATTCTGAAAATGGCTCTGCTAATGTAACAGTAATTGTTGTGGTTCCAATGATTCCATCACCAGCACGAATACTTGTGATTCCTACCTCAGCGCCTCTAGAACCGACAATACGATATTCATCAATAACTGGCTCAAAATCCTGATCTGCAGAAGGATAATCATCAAAGATTTCTCTACCGCTTACAGATCCATAACAAATACCAACCTTTTCATAGTACATATCAAGATCTGTTCGATCTGTTGAATATGTTTGATATGCATCATCAATATCGACATCATTTACACCATCAGCATATTCAAAACATGTTAATTTATGATGAGAAAAATTAGGAACGAATAAATTGCTTGTATAATCCTTATAACAATTTCCATTTGGATCCGCATCAAGAATTGTAAATTGCCAGAAATAACAACCACCAGTTATTCTAAAGATTGCCGATCTTTCAACATCATCATTTTCAGGATTTGGAACATATGTTGGACGAATTCTTGTTTTTCTTAAATCCATACCAACAATGGAGGTTCCACGAGGAACAATAACTCCACCATGAATACTGTTTAATTTATAAAGAGCATTATTTTCTGCAGTTAAATCGAAAACGGTGCTCAAATTCCACTCAGTTAGGTCATTTGAGGTTGCACCAGTTCTCAGTCTAAAATTATTTGCACCATCTGGAATCCATCCCGGACGGTTATCTACAACATGATCACCAGGATATAAGACAATTGTTGTTTTGTTGAATCTATCATTATTGGATCCACGCTGATAAGAAAATCTTGCAGATTCTGCAAGAGCTCTTTGAATTGTTCTAAATGGTTTTGTTAATGAATTTCCTTGATTTTGAATACTATCTGTTGCATCGATACTACTTGGATCAACATATAAAATTGTACCACGAACAGATTTCAGAAAATTATCTAAGCGTGAGAGACTCATCTTATTTAAACTATAGTTTCCGTTATGGATTATTTATCATACAAGAAAACCTCCATTAAGGAGGTTTTCAAGTCACACGGAAGGGGTTTGGTTTGAGTATCGCCTTCTTATATATTAGCATACTTTTTCGTCTCCCACAAGAGATTCAAATTTTTATCAAATATCATCACATATCGGTGTTTGCGACTTCTTTCTTTCCACTCTCCCTCAGAACTTTTTATTTTTCCACGAGAGTGTTTAGTTCCGTCTGAATAATAGAAATCTTTCTTTCTATCTGTGAGACCGTAGTACTTAAAGTTACAAGCGCGATAAATTGTACCAGAATGGTGATCTGAATCGGCATAAGAAAGGATTGCTTTAACTTCAGTATCTTTCCGAAATTGTCTAATCGCTCGTGACACAAACCAAGAAGTGATGTTATGTTCGCATGACTGCGTACTAGGGTGGATGCAAAGTCTTGAAAGTTCAAAGAGTCCTTGTTGTTCATCACGATTTAATCCAAATGCTCCTACCGCAATTTCAGGTACTGGTAAACCAGTAAAGACGCAAGCACCAAGACAGGGGCCCAATCTAAGAACCTCTGTAAATGACTTGCGATATAATCCATAATTATAACCAGACTTAAAATCTTTTGATTCGTCTTTTAGATAATGATGAGTGTAAAGAAGTTCTTTAATGTCATCTTTACTCACTCTATCTATGTAAAAGTCAGACTTCATTCACTTTGCTTACATTCCATCATATATTCTACAGTATTTGCCACATCATTCATAGCGTCACGAAGATATGGTTGTTGTCCAGATTCTTGTTTGACGATTGGGCGACTATCATCAGTCAATGTCCAACGCCATTGCTTCATTGAATCACAAAACCAGAGATTAATTTTCATGTTTGAAATGTTCCAGTTCGATCCAATTAAGAAGGGTTTGGAAGGAACTGATTGATGCGGCCGTACAATTATCTTTTTTAAGTTGCTCAACATAAAATTCAAGTGCCTCAATGGCCATCTCACGATCTTTTTGGGAAATTAATGACATTGGAGTTTCTTATTGAACTCAAGCCAGATGTCGGATTTGAACCGACGACCAACGGTTTACAAAACCGTTGCTCTACCACTGAGCTAATCTGGCATTAATCAACAGGAAGACACTCAGGATTCTCTAGTTCTACATCAAATAACATTGGATGGCATTGCTCATCAATAAGATAAAATGATGTTCGATAAAGATCCTCAGGTTCCCATCGTAGTTGTTGATCTGCTAGTTCGATCAACTCTGGATCTGAAAATGCAATTTCTGGAAGTTCATCAAAGGTAAATGGTATATGATTGATGAAATACATCAAGACAATTTTTGAACCCTTTTCATACCAGCAATAGGCAGTTTCGATCCGATACTTCATTGCTTTTTGATTTTATTTAGAAGTATATGGGCGAAGGGGGACTCGAACCCCCACGGGAATACTCCCAGCAGATTTTAAGTCTGATACGGCTACCGATTACGTCACTCGCCCATAAGAACCTATGTTTGGTAGGTAGGAGGATTATACTTCAAGAACTCAAAGAATGTCAACTTCATTTCTTTTTGTGTCATTCCGCAATGTTTTGCTGCTTTGGGTAAATTCCACTTTGCAGAAAACAAAGCTTCATTAGACTCTTTGACATTTTCTGGTGTTGTTTTCACTGAATATTCGTAAAGAGTTGCTCTATTGATTTTATATGGATTCATCTACAGAGGACTTGCATAAGAAAGTGTTTCTTCGTCTACAGTTTCTCGAACAAACTGCAGAACATTCATAAACTCTTCTACTGTATCACATTTGACTGTTTTTTCTGCTCCTTCATTTGAATAGAGATAAACTGATCGTTTGATCGGATCGATAACACATCGACTCAGATACTCATCTTGCATTAGGTTGTTTTGTGATTACTCTAGTATTATAGGACGAAAAGAAATGAGTGTCAAGCATCCTGTTCCACTTCTAAAAGTGGTACGTCTTTTCTGGTTGCATTCACCACATAGTAACAATCAATATTGGCACCATTGCCAGACTTAATATGAATTTTTTTACCCCATTCAATTTTTTCAACAATTAAATCTTGAGAATAACCAATTTGTGTTAAAGTCACTGTGATTGTTTCTGGATCAACTAGACCACTCCAATATTCTGGCACTTCTATCACATTTTCATTTGTAAGTCGGCCGCGAATGTAAACACCGTTTTCTGGACCTTCTAAACAAGCATGAATTAATCTTTTGTTCTGCTTTGTTGGATGTGGAATATCAAAAAGTTTTACACTGGCACATACCGTTGCTCCACAAAGTTCTGCGGTTGTATTGATATTTCCTGTTATATCAATTTGTCCTGTACCATTAATTTCAGTATTTACTTTCAAATAATCAATCTTTGCTTTTTTATGATAAAAAGGCGTACAAGCTTCTGTGGGATATGTTGCTTGATTTAGATTTCCATACCAAATAAATTCATAATCATTCATTTCATTTCCCCATCCGCCTGCAACTTTGTCACAGTTTTTTCCAGATGCTACTGGTTTTAATGTAAATGTGTCTGCTTTTTTTGGTTCTACCAAGTCACCATTTGAATCAAATTTATCTGCCATGATTAGTTCCTTTTAATGTCGTAATGATATCCGGAAATTGAATATTGTTCATTATTGCCTGGATAATCTGCAGGCGATTTGCCTTCATATTCTGGGATCAAGTCTTCACCATCTGCACGAGTGGCAAAAATATGATAGAAACAATCAATTGGAATTCCTCCATTTGATTGAAGATATACTTTGTTTTCATCAATTCTTTTAATAAGAATATGTTGATGAGCACCAATTGGAGTTAATTGAACCGTAATTGATTTCCAATCAACAAAGTTTTTCCAATACTCTGGGAGATCAATTTCAGTATTGTTTCTGATTCTTCCCCGAATATAAACATCGTTGTAAGGAGCCTCTGGACAAGTGTGGCGAAGTCTCCAACCCTCTTTTGTTGGATGTGGGATATCAAAGTTCTTTTTAGCAGAAAGAAAATGACCTCCACAATTTGACGCTACTTCACCTTGAACATAAAGATCTTGTCCTACCTGTAATTGTTCATTGACATCTACGGCGCCAAGAAATGCCGACGATCCTTTAACTGCTAAAGAATAAGGATTATTAGATCCTTGACAGAGTTCTCCTAAAATTTCTGGGTCCTCTTCCATATCGCTATTTGATGCTGGTCCAATCATGACCGATGCAGTCAAAAATGGATGAGGTTCTCCAACAACAAGAGGTCCTTCAATATAAGAAGATCCGCGAATTTCTTTTTTTCCTACTCCTAACGCTCCCTCTGGAGACCCTTCGCCAACATAAAGTCTTTTTCCTACTGCGATATTGTCAAATTGCATGATTACTCTCCAAACGATACATCTGACTTATTGTATTTTTCTGGGTCAGAATCAAATTTTGATTTCTTTTCTTTAGAAGATCCCGTTGCACATGCAGCAAGACCACCGTAAATATTTAGAATGCTATCTCCAACAACCTCACAAGTTCCTGATGAAAAGAATCTTGCTGTTGCAGTTCCGTTAATTTCAATATTTTTACTCACAAGATTAATAGCAGAATCTCCCTCGATTGTTACAACACCATTTTTGTTGTCTGCACCATTAGCAATGATTTGAACATTATTTCCTTCAATTCTAACATTTCCATCAGATGCTTTGATAACAATATCACCTTTAACTGCTTCAAGAATAAATCCTATTGAAGTTTCCTTTACATCATCAGCGCATTTAATTGAATAAACACCAGGACAACGATTGATTGTCCATCCGGATCGTGTTCCCTCACTATCTAAGGTTGTATAATGTCGATAGTCTTTGCCACTTCTTACCATAAAGGCAGAAATTACATCATCTGGATGAATGTGTCCTAATTTTATTTCGCCATTTTTATTACCATATCTTAAAGTATGATAGTTTTCTTTTGCCATTAAACTTTACCTACACAATCGATGACTGAAATAATTTTTTGCTGAAGATTAGGAGGAACTTGAGCAACATCTGGAACTGATACAACAGTAAATATAGGAAGCAATTCTGCATTGTAACCACTTTCTGTTTGAATGTAAATATTTGGTGCCTCTGTATAACCTTCACCACATTGACTCAAATCAATTTGTTCAATACTTCCAAATGGACCAAGAACAATATTGCCAGTTGCACCATTTGCTGGTTCAATGACAAGTTGATCACCTTCACTATAATTTAGTCCAGGATTAGCAACATAAATTTCACACATAGAAAGTGTTGTAAAGTATTGATCTGGTGATGGGTTTGTTTGCTCAACATTTACAGGTGATCCCACTTCTGTAATTGGATTCGTTAATGGGTCTGCGGTTTGACTTACTGCTGGAGAGCATCCTGGTGCAGTAATAGTTTCTGCAACTGTTGAGACATAAGGAGCTTGACCAGGATGCTGAACGGTATCACCAACTTCCACATTCATACTCTGTCCCGTTTGATATGGTGGGTCCCAACTTCCGTCTGCTTTTTGAATTGTAGAGTCGCATGGTTCTGCAAAAACCGTGCCATCTCCGCCAGTACTGCCGTCTGGGGTTTGAATATATCCCGTTCCAGGATCCGTAATAATAACTTGCTCCACCTGATATTGTGGTTCAGTTGCAGTTGTTCCAATACCAGTTTGTGGTTGCATAATTGCAACTGCAGTGGCACCTGCTCCTTTACCACAATTATCTACAATTTTTACCAGTGGAGTGGAAAGATATCCAATGCCTTGTGTAACTAAATCAACACCAACAATTTGACCTGCAGCACCAATAATTGCATTTCCAGCCGCACTTACTAGTGGATTGCCGCCAACAAATTTTACCTTTGGTGGTCCACATGGTTGCGGATTTGTATTGCATGTAAATGGATTCAATAAATCATTAACATTAAAATCAAAATTAAAATTATCTGGATTAGCAACCGCTGCTGCTTGACTTGCAACTTGCTTTGCTTTATTAAAAATATTTTGTGCGCTACCTACCGAATCTGCAGCGTTGCCAACATCCCCTTTCCAAAGACTAAAAGATGTTGTTTCTGGACAAGAATAACCCAATAAACCATTAATGAATCCAAGCACATCCGCAGCAAGACCAAGTGCAGCACTTGAAAGACCTTGAATTGGTGCGATAAGATTTTTAATTGAACTTGTAATGAATCCAGCAATAGATCCCAATAAACCACCTATGAAATTTTCAGTAGCGCAAAGAGGAACATTGATTAATTTTCCAACTCCTTTCGCAAACATATTATTTAAAAACTTCAATGCCATCGAAGGTAATTTGTCAACGATAGTATCAAAAATTTTATCAATTAATTTATCAGATTTTTTAATCTTTTTCTTTAAGGCTGGCAGTTTATTTGGTGGTGTTTTGTCGTAAGTTTTTTTAAATTTTTCATTTGCTTTTTCTTTTGTATATTTTCTAATTCCCTCTACAGTTCCTTTAATTGACTTTGCAATTTCTTTTGAGGCTTCCTGAACTTTTTGTGCCACATATTCTTCTAAACTTAATTCTTGACCTTTATACTTGATTGGTTTATCAACTACTGAAGTCCAAGAATTAACCGATTTTTGAGCACTTTTAATATCCTTTATCAAATTTTGTAATTTTGTTTTTGTTTCATCAGTATCTGACGATTTACATCTTTTGGGAGACTTTAGAGCAGTTTCTTTATTTCCATCTTCTTGCATCAACTGATCATCAGAAGACAACCATGTTTCATAAGATAAAGTTCCTTCTTTTGGAGCAGGACCTCCAGCTGGAGGACTACTTCCGGGCGGAATTGAAAAAAGAGGTACTTTTTCATCTGTATATCCACTACGAGGAACAAATCCTGATTGTGGATTTTTTTGATTTAATTTTACTTGATCATTATGTCCAATCGCTCCAAGAATTACTGGTTCTCTTCCATCAATACCATCCGCATAATATCCAACAACAAATGTTCCTTTTCTTAAATTTGGTGTTTGAAAACTTCCGGCATGTCCAGATCCACCTGTGACTGGATATAGAACCGTGGCCATTTCCAGTTGGTCATCTGGAAGTTCATTTTTATCCGACGTATCTCTTCCAAATATTCTAACTTTGTAACGGAATCCAAATCCGGGAATCTCATTTGGATCTTTCCATTTTGTCGATGGCACATTTGCTTTCCAGGTCGAATCATCAACGATTTGACCCTGCCAAAAAATTGCTGGTAATGATCCGGAATATTCGTTAAAAAATGACATCAATCCTCATAAATTCGACATTCTGAAGCATCTGGGTGCGAATCACAATACAATTCTAAAGGTGTTGGATCGTGATCATCATCAGGATGATTAATTTGATATACTTCTAAAGCACTTAATTCATCTTCAATATGACGGCGACGTTGTGAATTTATGTTTGGATCATCTAATTCATCTCTATCATCATTGATGTGTTGTTGGAGTGATTTTTCCATGTTAGAAAGGTTTTCTTCCGATTGAATCTCTGACCAAATTTAATGATGTAATGCAATTGTTCTTTGTGATACGATGAGCTACATCTGCTACCATATATATGCCACTTTTTTTCTTACTATATGATGCTGTTTCATTTGAAGATACCTCTGGAAAATCGCAATGAATTACATCACCAGCACGAATATTAAAATCGCCAGCAATTGTAACTGATAATTTAATTGCAAACAAACTGTTATATCTCATTGAGGATTGAATTAAAATCTCATCTACATTGAAGTTTAATTCCTTGGATTTTTTTAATTGCTCATTTAATGTTTTTCCCGATGGAAGAACACCAACATCTAAATTTTTAATATATCTTTTTGTCGTTTCATTTTGATCATCTCCATATTTGATCTGATCAGTCCCTCCAGTATTTGTCTCATTAAATTGAATATCTGAATTTACTTTGTTCTTGTTGCCATACTCATGAGTCAAAGGATTAAATGTTCGTGTTTCTGCTTGACCCATTGCACCAGTCGCACGAAGTTTCTTTAAGTTAAATGTGGAATCAAAAGAGTAATCTAAAATCTTTCCATCATAACCTGGCGGAACTTGACCAATCAGATTATTGAAGATAAGAGTTCTTTTTGGTTTTTGTTGAAAAAGTTTATCAATTGATTTGAATTTAAATCCATCTGCGGTTTCATAAAATAAATATCCTGCAAGTTTTCCTTTTGCCCCTTGAATATCTGGTATACATCTTTTAGCTAACCAAGTACAAAGATAGAAAGGTTTTTCACTTTTGCCAGTAAAATTAAAACTATTCAAACCTTCATCAACATCTATATTTTTCTGAGTTTTAAGTGTGTTTTGAAGAATGCTCTTTACATTATCTGGAATTTTACCATCATATCTTTTTACAACTCTTGAACTTAAGTTATCGTTTGTATAATATTCAGTCGATGTTAAATCCATCGTATATACAGTATTATTTGTACTTTCTTGAATATCTCTGACTTGTAAAAGTCTAAATGGGTTATCATTTTCTTCATCAAAATATAACTGAGTCCCATAACCATCTGTAATTTTTAAATTAATTTTTTCACCAGTATTTAAATTAACATCACCATTTTCAAAAACTGTAGATTCTTCTCCTGCAGTTCGATAACCAGTATCTACCAATGTTGCAGTTGCCCTCACTGTATGATCTAAAATACTTTCATAATATGTTAACTCAATAATACCATTTTTGATGTCAGTTCCTTTCTTAGTATAATTTGATATAATTTCAAAAATACTAATTTGACCTTCACCAGCACCTGCTTGAATATTTGCAGTCATTGTGTTACCTACTTAAACGGGCCATGTTATTATTTACACTTACAGGAACTGGGAATGCAATAATTTGACTTCCTCCTGTAGGCATTGGAATAGGTTTTTCAATAATAATTGGTTGAACAGCGATCATCGTATCACCTCCATTATCATAGGAAGGATACATGGAGAGTGAAGAATAGTTTCTTTTATTTTGTGGTCCTATGAGACCGCCACCCTGCATATTGCCACCATAAGGAAGACCTATATCGGAGGCCGCCCCTGGTTTTGGTTTTGGTTTTGGTTTGGGCGAACGGGCGGCCGCACCACCAAACAATCCAAATTTATCATACCAAGGTCGTTTAGACCTGAATTTTTCTTCATCTTTTGCCCTCTTCAATAAACTTTGAATTTTCTTTTTTGCCTCTAGTTGTTTCGTTGTCTCTTTTGGTCTTGATTTTTTTTGTTTTTTTCCTTCATCTGTTTCAATAGATCCACCTTTTGTCCAAACATCTTCTACAGCATCAAGAATTTTTTGGGGATCTCCTCCATTTAATGCATTGATATGTGTCGATACGTGAGGTCCTGTAGCACGTCCTGTTATGCCTTGTGTGCCTATTATATCACCTGCACGTAATACATCACCTTTATTTACATCAGTTCCATCCAAGTGTCCTAATAATATTTCATATTTTTTACCGTTAATTGTAACTTCTCCAGTTACCCAATTTCCATACCCTGATCCAGACATACCAGAACCAGATCCGTGAAATCCTTTTCCGGTAATTTTCAAATTATCAAATGGATTTTGAATATTTGCACCCATTCCACCTAAAGATATGTCAATACCAGTTTGTTCAGCATCTCGATCACCTCTTTGCGTTACAATGCCTCCTCCTTTAATTGGTCCACCTTTAATAATAGGTCTTTTTGCCCCCAACCAAGAACCATCAGAACCAAAATTCTTTAAATAGTCAAGACGTTCTTTTGCTTTTTGTTCTTTATTAGATGGTTTTTCAAAGTTTAATGTGAACCAAGCAGATGCCTCCATGGCATTTTTAAATTCTTTGTTTACATATTGTTTTCCAGCATCTTCTCTCAAAGCATAATCTATTTGACGCTGCCATTTCTTTGCCCAATCCTTTCCAGCAAATGCAACCATCCCATCAAATCTTGAAGCATGGTGTTGAAATAAACCTCCAGATTTTCCATTATCTCCAATTGCTCCAGCATCAAAAGAAGACTCTGCTTGAATATTTGCAAGCATACCCATAGCATGATTATGAGAAAGTCCTTTGCTTATTAAATAATCATAAACTTCCTTTGAAGAAACAAAGTTTTCTGCACCTTCAGCATATCCACCCGGACCAGCTGCTCCTCCTCCTCCGCCGCCGCCTCCGCCGCCACCGCCGCCAGCAGCAGGAACTTTAAGCAACTCATCAGTAACACTCTTAAGTGCCTCATTGACTCTGGTTTGAATCAAAGTTGCAAGTAAATTAGTTGTTATTTCACTTTGTTGTCCCATCAAAGGAACAGTACCACCATCAGCCATTCCCAGAATTGAACGATTTGCAGCATCTAAACCACCACTTTGCGCTTGTGATAAGGATCCAACGCCACTTGAAACTGTGGATGCAATTTTTCTTACATTAACCTTTTGACCTAATGCAATTTTAACGCCGGCACTCATTAAAGCACCAATCCACCCACCTTTATCTAAACTCTCAGAAACGCCAGTCAATGCCTTATAAGGATTTGGCGTTTTCTTTGCACTTGGTTTTGGATTTGGATATAACTTTTCAATCTTTAATTTTCCACCAACATCCTTTCCAGGACTCACTTTTTCTGGTTGAACTCTTTGTGGTCTTTGAACTCCCTGTGCTTTGAATGTTCTTCCAACAGCACCACCTACTATTTTACCACCTCTTGTTGTTTGCCCTCCTCTAGCATACCCAGTAATAAGTCCACCATTTTTTGTCCTCTGAAACCCAGGTATTTGAAGTAAAGCTGCACCTACTGCCAATGCTGCAAGAGTCCAATTTGCACCGGTTTTTAATCCCTCTACTAAAGGTGCTAAACTTAAACCTCGTTGTTTACTCAATCCTGCTTGAGCACCCTGAAGTTGTCTTTCAAGTAAAGTTGTATATGATCTTTGAGGTGTTGGAACTGTTGAACGAATCGGCGCTGGTGCTAATCCTGTGGGCGGACATTGGCAAGGGCCTCCAGGACCTTTTGGACCTTTGGGTTCTTTAAATCTTTTATGATATAAAATTGCAAGAATAATAGTTGCATTAAGAAGTTTGTTTAATCCAGATGAAAGTTCATCAAACTTTTTAGTTGCATTCGGTCCGCCATATTTTTGAATAGTTCCTCTAACATTATCATAAGCATCATATGCTGCTTCAATGGAATTAACAGTTCCTGCAGCTGCACCACCAACAAATCCTTCAAGTGAATTTAATATTCCTGTAAAAACATCACCAGACACTTTTCCAATTTCTGGATTATTTTTATCTATTTTTGTAAGAGTTGGCAATCCTCTTTCAAATTGCGTAAATAAGTAACCTAAAAATGTAAAAGTAGCAAATCTCTGAACTGCATCTACAATTCCCACTCCTGGAATTAAAGATTTAACTTTTTCTACTCCTCTAATACCTTTAGGTGTTTCTAATTTTTTTTCCTTTTTTAACCTTTTTTCAGTTTGTTTCCGTCTTTTTTTCTTTTCTTGTTTTTTCTTTTTTTCTTTAGTATTTTTCTTTAAAAATTTATCAATATCAATCAATTTTTCTTTTACTTGGAAATTTAATACATCATCAACTCTTCTATCATAAGATGCTGCCATTCTTTCTGCAGCGGTCAATTTTGATGGTGGTAGAAGTTTTTGTGTGTTGACTGCCATCTTAGACTATCCCGTAGATATCTGCAATGGTTCCTCTATCACTCATCGGAGAAATTGCAGAGAAAGATGGAACTTGTGTTCCTCCTGCTGCCATAGGAGCATTGTTTGCTGCTGGTTGTGTAATTGGTGGAAGTGTCATGATACCACCTTTACCACCTCTTGAGAGTGGAGTTGGCATATATCTTCGATTTCTTTTTCCAAGTTTAGTTGGATTTGAATTACTATCTGTCAGTGCAACTAATTTATCAATTAAAGAAACGCCTAATTTATTAACCGTATCTGTTGGTAATACATATTCGCCTGGTTGAACTGCAGTAAGTTGTCGATCTGCTGTTCCTCCAGGAATATTGTAACCAGTAGATTCGCCAATTAAACCACCACCTTGTTTTTTGCCACCAAAAACGCCAACTATATTCTGGAAGAAATTCATTTTTGGTTTTGATTTGGCAGTAGGCTGCATATAAATTGGTCTCATTTGACGCATCATTTTTGCCACATCTGACTTATATTTTTCAGTGTCATTTTCATGCGGAGGTGCATAAGCAGCAGCATTTGCGTTCCAAGCACTCACAGGATCTTTGAAATCTGAGAAGTTTGACATTCCTTCACGATGTTTATCCCATAAACGAATATTATGTTTGACGGATTCTTCTAAAGTTTTATAGTTTAAGAATTTGCCATTTGTTCCTCTTTGATTAAATGGATTATTACCATACATATTTCTCAACCAACCAGTTTCTTTCATTGCAATTGCTGCCTGCAATTCAGGAAACTTTGCTCCATGTTTTTTTGCAAGATTATAAACGCGCATGAAGGATTTGACTTCATCGCCACCATATCCTACCATTCCTCCACTTTGAGCAAACTGAATATTATTTGCAAATTTTGGTTTATTTGCATTTGGTCCGCCGAACATAGCATTAAGTGAAAGTAATTTATTCGCTCCAATTGCTTTTACAGCAGCACGATTCATTACAATTTCACCAGGTTGCAACGCGGTTAATTGTGTATCTGGGCCTGCTCCAGTGATTTTCATACCAGTATTTGAATCAATATATCCACCAACATCTTTTTTAGGAATTTGCGGTTGAGATGCCTGCTGCTCAATTACAATACCCAAACCTGGCATTCCTGGAAAACGTGTATTTGCATCAATAACAGCTTTTGTTTCTTCTTCTTTACTTAATGGTGTTCCTTTTCTCTTTGCTGCCTCATCTATTGCTCTTTGATTTGCATTTTTACTATCATTCAACAATTTAATGCCACCAGACACTGTTGCAATTGCCGCAGTTAAAAGTGGATTTACCACTGCTAGTCTTGCAAGTGATGCAATAATTGTTCCAGAAATAGAAGCAATTAAACTACCAAGAGGAGTAAAAAATGCTAATGCCCCAACAAGAATGGATGGCCACCAATCTTTAAAAAATCTTACTAATGTAAAAATTTTCTTTTTATTTTTTGGATCACCTAACCAATCCATTAATTTTGTAAATGCGCGACCAAGTAAAGTATAAAGAATAAAGTTCCAAATACGATCAAAAATACTCTTAAATGGCGCGATTAACTTTTCCGCAATTTTTTTACTAATTTTCTTTACACCTTCAAGAGCATCTTCTCTTTTCTTTCTTTTTTCGTTTTCTTCTTCTTTCTTATCATCAGCATCTTTTTTCTTATCAAACTTAAACTGCTTCTTTAACGTATCAAGAATTGAGTTTAAAATCTTTAAGACACCAAATGATGATTTTTGTGCTTCTGCTTGTGGGGTATATTTGACAAGTGCGCCACCTGCTGCAGGAAGTGCTTTAATTCCAATTGGTTTAACTCTTGCTGTTGCTACTGCTTTCTTTTGTAATACCTTCTCTACAAAAGTTTTGAATGCAACTTTATTATTTCTCTTCTTAAATGCTTCTTTTCTTTCTGAAGGACTTAGTTGATTTCCTGCAATTGTTCCCTGTGCTGATAATTCTTGAACATATTGGTCATACCTATCCTTACCAACTAAACTAAGGGCTGATATTCTTTTATTGTTGTTTGGATTATCAGCCATTAGCCTGTCGTTGTTTGAGTTCTTCTTCCTCTATGTGATTTTTAAGGAAAGTTACATAAATGTCTCTTTCCCACGGAATCATGTTTTCAATCTCTGTTAATGAATATTTATGATACTGCATTAACGAAAAGTTGAGTTGATAATAACTCTCCAGGTCCATATGGACCATTCCTACGCGAAAAAAGATGATAACCCTTCTAGAACAACTTCACTTTCAACTTCAGTTTTTGGATTTGTAACTTGAATCTTATGACTGAGTTTAGGCATTGTTTCAAAGAACGACTCAATTTCTTTGAACTGTGCAGAGTTCATTTGATCTAAGAATTCTGCAATCTCTTTCTTCGTTACATCAGCAGCAGTCCATACCTCATCTTCAGTGTAGATCTTATCAACACAAGATGCAATTAAATCAAACGATTGATCAACTGCGTTGTTACCGGAGAAATCAAAGTTGTTTTTGATAAATTGATCCAGTGATGGATATTTCATCTCCATCATGATAGAAGCATCAACTTTAATTTGCTTCTTATGGTCTGGGTTCTTTTCAACTTGAATTTCATCAATATTGATTTTTACAGGAACCGATGTTTCCTCATCGTCTGGACAAATGATATTGACTTCAATCTCTTCTCCAACAGACTTACCGCGAATATTGAGGAAAAGATATTCAATATCAAATGTTGGAAGAGACTCAACCTTGATATTCTTTGTCTCAATACAGTTTTTGATAACTGTCTTGATTGCATTTGTAATCTGCTTCGAATCCTCAGATTCTAATGCAAGAACAAGCAGTTTCTCTTCTCTTACAAGAAATGGACGATATTTGATTGTTTGTCCTGTCGATGGCAACTCCAACTCATAAGTCGGTGTAGAAATCTTTGGTAAAGGCATAATATCCTATAAAGTTCAGTGTGATTATTTATTATACAATTGGAGACGATGAAGTAAGACTTGTTGATACGTCATTAAGTCCTGTAGAAGGATTAACAGTATTTCCAGATGCTTTATAAGAAAGAGTTGGAACTCCTCCCGTATTAAATCCATTAATTGGAGTTGCCAAAGCTCCTGCTCCTTGAAGATTATTCGCAGCAGTGGCAAGTGTTTGTTCAAAAGTATACAATGATCTATTTACAATATATCTGGTATACGTGAAAGAAACTGTGCATTTTAATAGATCAGAGGACTCATAGGATACTGGAATTGAATTAATAGCAACTGGATATGCTTTAAAAAGTTTATAACTTAAATAATAACCTTTAAAATCTCTTTCAAATTTATTAATATAAATTCCTTGAGAACGATACCCAGTTCCGCTACCCTTTTCATTTGAATCTGGAAATCTGAATCTATAATTGAAATTAGGATCATCCAATCCAAAAGCATTTTGTTCATTAGCAATATATTGCATCCATTGTTCAAAAAACCAAATGACTTTATATCCATTTTGATTATCATGATCTACATAAAATGTAAAATCTGCTCGATCATCATATTGTCTACGATATGCTAATCTTTCAGTAATACCAGTGTAATCATCGTTGATTTCATTAGTCATTAATGAAGAACCAGGAAGAGCCGCTTCGGAACAAGAAAGGCTAATTAATTCTTGATTAAATCCATTATAATTTAAATTTTTATTTGCCTTCAAATAATTAACAACATCTTGAGGGGGATCAAACCAACATTGATAATTAGAAGTTAAAGCAGGTCTTAATAACCTTGATTTAATATAGTCTATTTTTCCAGTTTCTTTTTTTGGTTCTGGCGCAGCCATCTATAAATAATTTTACTGATATATTATGTAGTCGATATAATGGCAGAAAGTATAAAGAGTCGATACATTCCTTCCTATCCACAGAAGTATCAAGGTGATCCGAACAATATCATTTGTAGAAGTAGTTGGGAAAGAAAATTCTGCAGATGGTGTGACATGAATGAAAGTATTATTGCCTGGGGTTCTGAAGAAATACGTATCAAATATTATGATCCCGTGAAAAAAAGAGTGAGAACTTATTTTCCAGATTTCATCATCAAAATACAAGAAAGTGGCGGTACTATCAAAAAATATATCATCGAAATCAAACCAAAGAAACAAACGGTTCCACCAAAACCAAGATCAAGAACAACCAAATCTTATATCAATGAAGTTTATACTTATGCAACCAACCAAGCAAAATGGAAGGCTGCAGATGAATTTTGTAAAGATCACATGCTTGAATTCAGGATTATCACAGAAGATGAATTAGGAATCAAGTAATGTCCTATAGAGTTTCCAGACTAAAACAAAAACTCAAGTATGCAAAAACTCCTGATGATATTATGATGAATATTATGGAAGTATTTGATAAAACTGAGTTAATTCCTGATGTTGGTGGTTATTATACCTTCGTTTATTTTCCAAAAACAAATGACATTACATATGATGAACATCCATTAGTTGCTGTGACTGCAATTGAACGATGGGGATTCAAAGGTATTAATTTTCATTGGGGTGAATCAAGAAATTATACATGGCAAGAAATTATTGGAAGACTACACGTTATTAATAATGATGAAATTGATTATTTGAGAACACTAAATTTCGCTAAATACGTAACTAAATAATTAGAAAACTATAATGGCAGTAGCAACCCAACCGGATGGTGCCACTCTCAATCTAACATCAAATGCAATTAAAACTGCAGCACAGGTCGAACCTGGAATATTAATCTATCCATCAGACATGAGATCTGATCAAGATAGGATTAAATTTACTGTGCGTGAAGTACAAAAAACAAGTATTGTAAAACAAAATCAAAAAATATTAAGTTCAAAAACAGCAAACAATATTCCGGAAGCAAAGTTACCTCCCGGTGAAACATCTTCTGTTTATTTGCCAATTCAATCCGCAATTTCTGATACAAATAGTGTTGAATGGGGAGGAGAAAAATTGAACGAAATTCAAAGACGACTTGTAAATGCATCTTTAGATGCAATGAACTCTAAAGCAAATTTTGGTGAAGCGACACAAGATATGATAAACCAAATATATAATGGAATTTTAAAGCAAAAAGGATTTGGAGGTATGGCAAGAATAGCACTTGCAGAGCAAGCAGTTGGTGTTCAAGGACTTCTTTCAAGAGTCACTGGAAACGTTCTCAATCCAAATTTGGAATTGCTTTTTCAAGGTCCAACACTTCGTCCATTTCAATTTCAATTTAAGTTGTCTCCAAGAACTCAAAAAGAAGCAGAAGATGTTAAAAGAATAATCAAATTTTTCAAAAAGAATATGGCTGTACGATCTGGTGAATCTGGGTTATTTTTAAAATCGCCATATGTTTTTGGAATTGAATATCAACAAGGAACCAAAGATAAGTCCTCCGTGATTCATCCATCAATTGGAAGAGTTAAACCATGTGCTCTACAATCATTTAATGTAGATTACACACCTCTCGGGTCTTATATGACATATGATGATGCCAAATCAACAATGGTTGCATATAATATTTCAATGCAATTTCAAGAAATTGTTCCAGTCACTTCGGGTGATTATAAAGACGGTCACGACATAGGATTCTAAAAATGGCAAAACCATATTTCAGACTCGTTCCAAATTTAGAATATGTTAGTAGAAATGTTGACGAACAAAATATTTCAGATTATATTGAAGTTAAAAATTTATTTAAACGTGGAAAAATTCGTGATGATATCTTTGGTGATTTGACGTTCTTTACAAAGTATCAAATCATTGGTGATGAGAGACCAGATCAAGTTGCATTTAAAACTTACAACGATTCAACACTAGATTGGGTAGTCTTATTAGCAAATAATATAATCAATATTCAAAACGAATGGCCTTTACCACAAATTACATTTGATAAAATTATGCTTGAAAAATATGGTTCTTATGAAGGACTGTATAATGGAGTTCATCACTATGAAACAAACGAAGTTAAAAATCAAAATGACATTATAATTGTTGCAGCAGGACTGCAAGTACCTTCAAATTATTCAATATCTTATTATGATGATAAATTACAACAACAAATTACAAAGACAAATATTACAACTCCAGTGACCAATTATGAGTATGAAAGTAAAAAAGACGACGAAAAACGAAATATCTTTTTACTCAAACCAATCTATTTAAATATTCTGTTTAATGATTTGGATTCAATTATGCCATATAAAAAAGGTGGAGATCAGTACGTGAACTCCACCTTGAAAAAGGGTGATAATATTAAACTTTACGAGTAATCAATCATCCACAAGTTTTTGGAAATACTTCAGAGCATCATCTTCATCTTCATCATCTGAAGAAAGAGTTGGAAGAGAAGGTGATTTTGCCTTGCGATAAGACTCCTCAAGTTCTTCCATAACTTTAGATTCTTTTGTCACAGGTTCTGCATAATTTTCATACTCTTCTTCTTGTTCAGCAACAGCACGAGCAGCACTCTTCTGACCAAGAACCATCTTCAGACGCTTATCAAGATCATCATAAGACTTGAATTGATCAGAAGCGACCAGAGCAGAAAGAGAATTCTCTTTCTTCCAAATTGCTTCCAGTGCATCGTCATCATCCAGAAGAGCAGCAGGAGAATCAAACTCCGACTTATCGTAGTTCCAATAACCATCAACCTTACGAATCTTCAGGCGGAAGTTTGCACCTTGCCAGAAATCAAAGGGATTGATTGGTTCTTCGTCTTCGAACTCAGGTTGCATCGCAGCTAAAATCTTATCAAAGATCTTCTTACCAAACTTGAACAGGAATACCTTACCTTCGTTAGCAGGATTTGCAGGATCCTTTACAACATAGATGTTGCTGTAATAGTTCAGTTTGCGCTTTTGCTTACGAACAGTTTCTTTATCCTTTTCACTACCGCTGTTCCACAGTTCGCGGTTATGTTCCGAAACAGGATCTTTCTGTCCCAGAGTGGTCAGAGAGTTTTCAATATACCAACCACCAGGACCTTGAAATGCGTGACTGTAGAGTTTTACCCATGGAAGATCTTCTCCTTCAGGTGCTGGAAGAAAACGGATAATTGCAGAACCTACACCAGTCTTATCCATTTCTGGTTTCCAAAAACGCTCATCAGTGCCACCAGAACCACCAGTGCTCATTTTTTCAACTTCTTTTACAAGTTTATCGGTGAGCGAACCGAGTTTAGATTGCTTTTTCAGATTAGCAAAAGACATTTGTGTACCTCGTATTTTTAAGATTTGGCCTTTGTGTACTTGATTATTCTACAAGATTTACCCTGCTTTGTCAATTCTTTCACGCATTGATTCGATCAATCGACTCATGTTGTTAAAAAGCATTGACATATCAATATTGGGAGAAAGTCCCATCATCATTGCAGATTCGGAAATTTTTTCTTTCATCTGTTTTGCTTCAGGATCATCAGATAAACTCAAACGTGTATAAAGAATTTTTTGTTTGTCTAATAATTTTTGAAGCAAATCAACATGTCCAATTTGTTCTTCTTTCGACATTGTAGAGAACTTAAATACACTATGATAAATTTGCTCCTGCAATTCAGAAATTTCTGCCATCTCGGCACGAACAACTTCGGATTCAAAAAAACTCATATTTCTCCTAAAATAATTTCTTTCAAAATTTTACGATAACCAAATACATCAATATTTAGAAATGGATTATACTTTTTTAATTTTAAACTGACGATTTCCCATACAGGATCCTTCAGTTTCTTGTCAAATGTTTTCCCGAACAGGAATATTCTATCATAGATAATCAACGTTTCAAGACTAATATTCCCGCTCAGGAAACTTTTTAATACTGGTGGATGTCCTTTAGAACAATCAAATACTTCTTCAAATTTGTTAGTTTTAAATAGTTTTTCCGATTCTTCCTTAAAGATATAAGATAAGGATTGTGTTCTTTTTTTCCAATTGATATAATTCTGTTCTCCTTCTCTAATGATACTACCAATCCATAAATTTGATGGATCATCAACAGAGATAAAATTAGAAACAAAGAAATCAATGACTTCTTTATCATCTTTGTTTCTTGAAATCTTCTCAAACCAAAAACGATCTCTACGCTTATAAAATGACTGTAGATTTGCTCTTACTTTTCCACAGTATTTTTGATAGTCGTATTCTGGTTTGGTAAAATGATTTTTAAGTGCCAAATAGGTCTTATATGTATCAAAAGGCATCATTTGTAATAATGTTGAATGCTAGAGTAATTCTTTCTTCATTCTTTTTTTGAGGTTCAACTCCATGTAAAACATCGCTGGGAAATAATATCATAGTTCCATTTGTTCCCTCATATTGAAGATCGTATTCTGGAAAAATAGTTGGATGATTATGATTCTGATAGTAAATAACGCCAGATAAATTTCCAGAATGAGAATGAAATGGATTTTTATTTTCATAGTATGCAAAATTTACCCACATATCATATCCATCAAAATGACCATCCCATTTTCTAAGTTTATAATTTCTATGATTTCCTCCAAAAATATAAGAACACGCTCTAAGCGTATAAGCTAACCAAAAAGAATCTTCAACTAAAAACTGAGATACGCTACATTGATATGCATTATTTTTTATATTCAATGTTGGGTCATAACCAGAATTTTCATGAGATTTTAGATAGTGAAGCGGATGTTCTTTTACTTTTTTTGCTTTATTGATCCAAATATCAATTTCCTCTATTATTTCCTTTGGAAGATTTAGAACAAAAATCGGCACATTTTCCAAAAGTTGTTTTGTATCAAAGAAATAATCCATTTCAAAAAAGTAATATAGGGATTTTTTGCCGGGAAATTTTTGCCCCCAAAATGGAATTAAAAGACCAATTTTGCTCGGGAGGTTCTTTTGAGAAAGTTAAGTTGCATTGCTTCATACTTAAGTTTCTCTTTCAATGGTTTAGAGATTAACTTAGGCACGGATTCTAGATCAATGTTGTTTTGCTCACAGAAATGAACGATAGCATCGATGTAATTCATATCCTCATTAGTTTGCACAAGACCTTCAATCTCCTGGGCAAATCGTGAAGGACAAAAGAATTTATTCTCTAAGGCTTTTTCTAATTCATTCTCCATAATTCCCAACACTGTAATACGCAATTTGATACCTATTAAAACTCATAAGACATTTTAGTTCAGGACGAAACATTTGTCAAGCAATTGTTTCAAGTTTATCATTTACGAATTTCTTAATGTACTGTGTGAGTAGTCGAATGTACTTTGCTTTATTTCTTTCTTCATAAATTTCAACATCCCCATTTTCACATGTCATAATGATCACGAATTTTTTAACGGAAAGTCCAGTAAGTTCATGTAACATGCAAGCATATGCACAACACTGAACAAAATAGTGATCAATCCACTCTCTTGGTTTTGGTTTTTTAGAAGTTTTGAAGTCAATGATTGAAAGTTCTCCGTCAAATTCTGCAATACAATCAACTGTACCTGCAATTCCTAAGAACTGACTATAAAGAGCACCTTCCAGAGCATAGATATTATTTATGCGCTTAAGAGCAGGTAAAGCAACTTGAAACAAATGCTCTGAAATTGGAAGAACATCAGAGTTCAAATCCATATTCCGAAGATATTGCTCAATTAATGTATGAGTATCTGTGCCACGACTGGTTGCTTGGCGAGTAATTCTATCAGCTTCAGCATCACCAACCTTTTTTCTCCAATTTGCAAAAAATTCTTTATTAAAGTGACTTGTAACAGAAGTAATAGAAACAAACTTTACTAGTTCTTCTGCGCTTGGAATTTTATAATAGCGAACACCATCAATTGTCTCTCGCTCCAACTGAGGCAATTCAAGATTTACATGAGTAAAAGTCATTTTTTGAATAAAAATCTAAAAGGGCATTTTTTGGGTTCGCTTTTAACAAATAATTGTTTATGATCTGCATTTTTTCTATTAGAATCTTGCAAGTCAATCATTGTATGTACTTTGTTTAAATTTTTCTCACGAGTCATAATGATACCATCATTAAGATTGGAAGGAATAAACTTCATTCTGAAAAGAGGATCACCTTTTTTAATAATTACTGGTTTAGTTTCATCTACGAGTGTAAATGCAAATGACGTTGTTCTTGGCCAATTTGATAGATTAAACCATCCGGATATTGTGATAAGATTGTTGTTAAAAGATGTCATTGGGTGATCAAAAAATTCAAACCAAATATTTTTTGATTGAGTCCAAAAGAAAAAAGTTGGAAACAAAAGTTGAATCACAGGTTTTGGAGCCCACATATGATTTTCCCCAAATGTCATGTCATTAATTAAATCATAATTATCACAGGAAAATTTTAAATCTTCATTAGTTCTATCAATTTTTAAATAAAAATCAACCGGCGATGTTGCAACAAAAGTACGATTAGATATGTGATTAAAAACCGGACATTTTTGGTAGGGATATCCTTCGCTTTTTTCAAAAGAAGATTGACGTATCAAACATGGTTCATGAGTTTCATCATATACGTGATAATAAATCTTGTGATTCATAAACCAAGTTCAGTTTTTGCAATAATGTATTCCTTACAAAGACCCGATCTTACAATATCTTCAATTCCAAATTCAATAACATCAAAGGATGGCATGACGCGAAGAATTCTCATGAAGTCAACGATTCCATTCTTCTCATTTGTTTTCACCAAATCCGATTGAGTTGCATCTCCACAGAACATAATCTTTGTATTCTCACCAACACGGGTAATGATTGAATCAAGTTCGTGGAAATTCAAGTTTTGGAATTCATCAACAATGATGATAGCATTATCAAGAGTTGTTCCACGAATAAATGAAGTACTCCAGAAAGAAATAGTTCCTTGTGCTTTGAGATTGCCATAAAGCATCTCAAATTCTGTATCAGATGGCATTTGGAACATGTACTTTACCATGTTCTTATAAGGAATTTGATAAAGACTCGATTTATCCTCATGATCTCCAGGAAGGAAACCAATTTCACGGGTGGCCACAAGAGATCTTACAATGTAGATTTTATCGTAAGGACTACGCTCATCTAAAACATCACAGATGGCATTGTAAAGAGTGATGAATGTTTTACCTGTTCCTGCTGCGCCATATGCAACAATGTTTTTTCCGTCAGAGAACGACTTAAAAAGTTGTTCTTGATTGTCTGTCAACGGATCAATATCTAAAAGCAAATCGACATTAATTGCCTTTTTGTTTTTTTTCATTGCACGAGTCGTCATTCCAACTCCAATGGGTTGCTCAGAACCCTTTCTTCTTCCTCTTGCCATATGTAATTAAAAAGGTTTTACTTTTGCACCAGGCATCTTTGAAGCTTTGCGAAGAACTTCATTCCAACCTGGATTTTTATTTACAAGTTTTTGTTGCCATTCACCGACTTCCCCGACCCCAGCACAACCCTGAGACCAATCTTTGTCCCATTCTGGATTGTCTTTTCTCCACTGATCATACTCTGCCATCGACATGTAGAGTTCTTTTGTTTCACCTGTTTCTAAATGTTTAACTGGATACGTTGGCATAGTCTTAATAATGTGTAGGGTTATTTATTCGATGGTGATAGATGGTGCATCTACACACTCTGGACACTCTTCTGACATATTCCATTCAAGTGCTTGTGCAACAGCAGGAAATTCGCAAATAAAAATACAACGAATTGCTTCTGCAATTTCCATATGTTCTTTTTGTGTGCCATGAGCCGAACGCAAATCAATGTAGTGTATCCACGATCTTGCAGAGCCTGTCATATACAGGCGTGTAGGCGTCGCTAAAGGCAATACAAACCTTGCACACTCCTTTGCCACTCCCTTTTCCAGAAGACGGTTATAGACTCTTTGAGAGTGCTCAAACAAAATGCGAATATCTTCAAGCAAAGTGAGTTGCAAGTAATCCGGAATATCGTTAATTGAATTTTGACGATTTTTATCATCTTGCCGCCGAAGTTCTGGAAGAGGAATGGACTTACTTAAAAGATTTGTGTCAGCATAACGCTGTGAAAATTCTTGAAAGGTAAAACTTCTGTGACGCAAAATTTGTGCAGCAATCCCACGAGTAGTATTAATTTCTACAGTCATTATTGCTTGCTCAAAGATGCTCCAATGTTGGTGTTTGATGCAATACTTTAGCAATCCAGAAAAGTTTTCATTGTCTTGATTATTAGGATTACTTACACGAGCGCAGTAAGCCATGTGCTTTTCTGCATCCGGAGTAACACTAATGAGTTTAACTTCTGGTTTCATAAACTCAAATTCAGTTGGCATATTCATCATCGTCATAAAAAATTTCGTCGTAATCGGTAATGTGTGAAGCAATTTCTTCGTATTCAACCTCTGATTTGCAAGAATCTTCAGCATAAAGTTCTGCCTTCAGGCAATTTACTAAAGACTCTAAGTTTCTTACAATCAATTTGAGATTTTCTTTATCCATAGTTACACATGGTCTCTCGCTATTTTACATAAAAAAAAGAGGGTTGTCAACCCTCCAATAGTTATGCAACTTGTGGTTGCTTTGCCATATTTAATTGTGCAATGCGAAGAAGAGATTCTTTCTTTGCTTTTCTTTTAAGATAGCGAACGAAGTAAGTGTTCATTTATGCCCTTCCTTTACAAACTTAACACCACGATAGGTTTCGTTGTATTGTTGGGCTTGTTGTTGCATTTGTTGCTGGTATTCAATACGCTTTTGAGTATCGTATTCAACACCACGGTATACGACTTTAGACATTAGGGTTCTCCTTAGTTTTTGAGGTTAAAGAGCGTTCCTTCAGTCGGCTTTTGCGTCTATGGGACAATTTTTAGGAGAAATTTGTTTGATCTCCCATATTAAATCATTCTTTGCTTGTTTGGGAATTTCCTGTTTATAGACTCTCCCAGCAATTAACTGTGCTTGTAAACAAGTGAGAATTAGCGTTTCCATAGATGAACGTTCCGTTCCGAGTCGGCTTACTTCCGTCCCATAGGGATGAACGTAAGGGTATTATAACCCTTTGATTGTATATATGCAAGAATAGATTGTAAAATTTGATACAAATTAATCCCTCTGCCTCCAGTCATCGGGTTTGTCTCCACCATCAGTAAAAAAATCTACGATTTCATCAACACTATTGAATCCACTAATACCAAATCTTTCGTTTCCAGTGCCCCCAATATCAAGTTGATTTAAAAAATCGTCCATATCTCCTTCTTGCATATCAGGATTTTCTGCGGTTCTTCTTGCTTGACGAAGCATTGTGCCCGCAGTTCTATTTGCCTTGGCCAGTTTCTCTGCCCAAATCATATCCTCTAAACTCACTTCTTCATGTAGAACAATTTTTTCACAGATTGCCTCTAACCGAAGACGATATTGTGTAGAGAGCATGTGCAATCTCCATATAGGGTTATTTAGCATTACCTTTCAATATAACTCAAGGTATGGTGTTGGGCATAAAGTTGTTGAATGATAATATCACAACCAATCTTGGGATTGCAATCTCCGCAGGTATAAACATCGACTGCTGCTTTACCTTCCTCTGGCCAAGTATGAATGCTGATATGACTTTCTGAAAGCAAACACAATACCGTAACTCCTTGTGGTTCAAACGATTTCGAAATCGTTTGAACCACAGTTGCGCCACTTGCTACTGCTGCATTTTCCAACAAGTCTATAAGACAACGTTCGTCATCCAAAAGAACAAACGAGCAACCATATAGGTTAAGTAGATAATGTTTCCCCATCGTCCAAATCCTTTAAAAGACCACTTACAAGTTTTTCGGTTCCATCCAAATTTTTTACAGTGAACAATGGAGAGCGCATATATTTTTTAATTTTTTTATATCTCTTTAAAAGTTTCCCAACTTCATCTTTGTTGATTGCAACTTCAAGATTTTCTTCACTAAATCCTTCACTCATTTTTTCTTTTTTTCAGTTTTAGTTTGTGAACCCCAGAGTTTGGGGTTAACTCGACCTTCAGTTTGTTTAAATCCTTTTAATCCTTCTCGATACTTATCCCAATAGTGATCAAAAATATCCACCTTTTTGTTTGTAGTCACAATGTCATAACAGATTTTTTTATCTACTTCATAAGTTACAAGATATGCAGTATAAGGTAAGGATCTATCTTCTGCTAGTGTTGGATCACAATCTAAGTGTAGAATCTTAATACTCAACTACGACCTCCCCATTGAATATCTGGGTAGGCTTGCTTAACAACATCGAGAGAAATGTTGTATTTGGTTTGTAAATTCTTATCTTTTACCAGGCAAATAATATCTGCTTCATTGGGATGCAGACCTTCAAGCATTTGAATGAAGATGGTTTCTCTACGAATAGTTGAGAGAGAATCGTTACCGCCCTTCACAAAATTATAGAAGTGCTTCCATTCTCTACGAAGAGATGAGTGATCAGTTCCCAATGGATTTTCATTGGGTTTGTATGGCACTTCTCCTTTTGGAAGAACTGAAATAATACTTTCGTCAAAGTTCCAAATCAAAAGGGACTTGAGTGCCTCAGTCTCATATTCCTGAAGAATTTTGACTTTATCTTTATCAGTTTTTTGTTTTACAACAAGATCAAGAATCTCATTCATAAATGGATTGGGAGGAAGTTTTTCTACAGTCACTTCCTCTACTGGTTGAGCAACGGCTTTGGGTTTAGTCGTCCTCTTCTTCGTCGTCGTAGTTGTCATAATCGTTTTCAAATCTTACAGCTAAAATTTCATCTGGAATAATGTTTCCATTATTATCGAACATCTCTGGATGCGTATAAACGGGTTGAGTCTGATAGAAATGTTCTTTGGCCATCCATCCTATCATACCTCCAACAAAAAAGAACATAATTGAAACCAATGTTCCAATTGTTAAAGTTACTGCTAACATCTTTTTTCTCCAGAGGGTTACTTCTTTTTAATATCAAAGTGAAATTCAATGTAAAAATGAAACTCTCTGCGAAAGAGAAAAATCATCTTACCAAACTTCACTTGAAAAGTTTTTGGTGACTGTGATTTTCTCCTCCTATTACGTAGTAGTAACTCAATTCCCCGATTGATTTCGGAATCTGATCTATTTAGTTTTCTTTCTTCTGCCTTTTCTTTTGTCATGATTGTATCTCCAGGCATCTTCCAAAATTTCATAAAGATAATTTCTTATTTTTCTTGCTTGTGGTTTTGGAATATGCCCATAACCCTCACGAAGTTGTTTATGAATCTCATCAGAACCACCCTCAAGATAATCATCAAGATCCATTACAAGATTGTTGATCTCATTTGCAGTGGCACTTTCAATAAATTCTTCAACCTCTATCTTTTTAGTTCCACGAATCTTTAGATAATCATAAAATTTTAAAACAAATTGGCCATTGAATGCATAATCAATTGCTTTTTCAACGTCGTTGTAAACTTCGTGAAGATTGCTACCCATTAAACCAGATTCTGCTCCTTCAGATATTGAACTGTGTCTGTGCATCCACCAAGATGCTTGTCATCTACAATGACTTGTGGAAAGGTAGAACCCTCTCCGAACTCTGCATAGAATTCTTCACGGGTAAAATCGATATTCAATTTGTAAACCACATGCTGTAGTTGTGCTAATTCTAACACTTGTTGAATCTTTGTGCAATAGGGACAACCATCTTTTGAATAAACTGTAAACTTCATATCTTTTTTATCGTTTTGAATTTTATTTAGTATGAATAATTGAGGCCAAGTATCTCTAATAATCTTAGCAAGTTTATAAGGTGTATCTGAACTAATCATAAAAAAAGGAGTTC
>Ga0194116_10001299_pt1 | contig 36346 bp, 32 predicted proteins | sample TA2MahsurfametaG_4_FD_148617 | JGI IMG/M metagenome (GOLD analysis project Ga0194116, IMG submission 148617) | Freshwater microbial communities from Lake Tanganyika, Tanzania - TA2015008 Mahale S9 surface | ecosystem: Environmental > Aquatic > Freshwater > Lake | place: Tanzania: Lake... | reverse complement strand
CCGCAACCGCGGCTCCTCCCGTCCCCAGTCGATCCCTGCCTGCTGGTTGGGCACCGGACAGAGGACGTAGAAGCTGTCGCATCCCTCCGGTGCGAAACTCGGGTCCGTTGCGGTCGGCCGATGCAGGTAGAGGGAAAAATCGTTCGCCAGCACGCGGCGGCGGAAGATATCCTCCAGCAGCTCGCGGTAACGCGGCCCCATCCAAATTGTGTGATGAGCGAGGTCTGGATACACGCGCCGCGTCCCAAAGAAGAGCACATACAGGCCCATCGAATACTGGGCGACTTTCAGCTTCAGCCGGCTCGTCAGAGCTCGCTGCCCGGGCGGGATCATGCTTCCATGGAGATGCGCGGCGTCAGCATTCGAAACCACGACGTCCGCCGCCACCCGAGTGCCGTCGTCCAGCACGACGCCCCGAGCCTGACCCTCCTCGATCACGATTGATCGCACGGTCGTGTTCAGGCGCAGCTCAACGCCCTGACGCTCCATGAGGCCGCGCAATGCAGCGACCAAAGCACCGGTGCCGCCCATCGCGAAGTGCACGCCGTAGGCACGCTCCAGGTAGTGGATCAGCCCGTAGATGCTGGTAGTGTCGAAGGGGTTACCTCCCACCAGTAACGGCTGGATTGAGAAGGCTTGGCGCAGCCGAGGATCCCGGAGGTGGCGCGAGACCATCTGCCACACGGTCTCGTGATTGCGTAGCCGCAGGAGCGCTGGCACCTGCCGGAGCATTTCGCCGAAATGGTCGAATGGCCGCGCCGATAGCTGGGTGAACCCGACGTCGAAGATCCTTTTTGAGTGCTTCAGCAGCGCCCGGTAACCATCGCAGTCCGCGGGTTCGATTTTGGCGATCTCTGCCAACGTCTCCTCCAGCGAGCCACCGTAGTCGAACGTCGTGCCATCCGCGAAGCGGAAGCGATACCACGGCTTAACCGGGACCAGCGCCACGTGGTGTTCGAGTCGCTCTCCGAAAAGCGCGAAGAGTTCCTCCAGCAGGAACGGCGCCGTGATCACCGTGGGCCCGGCGTCGTGCCGGAAGCCGTCGCGCTCAAACACCCGAGCGCGTCCACCGACGCCCGGGCAGCGTTCAATCGCCGTGACGTGATAACCCTTCGCGCGCAGCCTTAAAGCGGCGGCAATGCCGCCGAATCCCGTCCCGATTACTACCGCATTCACGCCCCTCGGTTAGTCGCGCTGCAGACGCAGGACAAGGCGAGAGCAGTGCTCAACCACCAGCGATCCAGCCCCATTCGGAAGCGCCGCGGCCAAGGTCGACGCTTTTTCTAAATGCAACCGGGCCTGCCGTTGAACGGTTGAGCGGGGATCATCGGCAGGACACAAAGCCTCCAGAACAGAGACGATATTCAGGGCCTGATTCGTGGCGTCGGCTGCCACATCCTCAAGGTCGTCGATCATCTGATAGCCGACGCCGAAGGCCCGCGCAGCCGCCCAGATGCGCGGGCCCCACGCCGCCTTACCGGCGGCGATAAAAGCGAGTTCCAGGGGGAGGCTGAGCAGAGCCGAAGACTTGCCCGCGACGATCTGCTCGTACTCGGCCAGCGAACTGACGGGGCGATCGCGCCCGGCGAGCTCAGCGCACTGGCCCCGGATCACCTGTGCCGTGCGCTCGTGGACGCAGCGCAACAAATCTGGCAAAACTTTCGGACGGCTGTAACCAACGAGACTCCCGTAGGCGGCCGAGAGCAGCAAGTCTCCGACGCAGATCGCCATGTCTTTGCCAAAGGCCACCCAGACCGCGGGTCGGCCGCGGCGCATCTGTTCCTGATCCTGCACGTCATCGTGGACGAGGGACGCATTGTGCAGCAACTCTGCCGTTGCGGCCAACCGCGCGGCGTCCGCCGCCTCCAACCCGAGGGCAATACCGGCCTGGAGCGCGAGGCGAGAACGGATCCGCTGGCCACCCTCGGCGAGCTGATATCGGACCGCTGTGACGCACGCAGCATCCACGGTGGTGCCGGGGCGCGCGCCTGCTTTGGCGGCCGCTAGCATCAGGTTCTCGACCATCAGGTCGGCACCCTCAGCGGTCATTCTCATTGGGGATGGGTGGTGCGGGAACACCAAGAAGGCGGCCGGGAGGTGCTCCCGGCCGCCGACCAAGGACAAGTCTTCTCGCGCGGGCAGCCGTGAGCGGGCCGACCCGACGCGAAAATCAAGGCTATCGCTTGTCTGACTCGCTCACGGCTGCGGCCCAGATAATGACGCCGAACGCGATCTTATTAAGGAAATCCGCGAGATTGTAGACGATGTTCAGCGCTTTCGCGCTGTCTGCCGGAGAGCCACCGATGAGGTAGCCGAAGACGTAGCCGATCGGGTATATCGCCCAGCCATAGACAACAATTCCACGCATGAGGCTGAAGGCACTCTGGACCGCCGGAGGAGCGCTGCTAGCGTTGATCTTACCCGCCTCGCCGCGGTAGATCTCGTTGATGATGTAGAGCCATCCCGCGATGCTCACGATGAAGGCGGGCCATACGCCCACTTTGCCCGACTCTCCGAGGTAGCCGAACACGAGCATTACCAAGGTTCCAATGATCAGCCGCCAGAACACTCCGGCCGGTACTTTCGTCACGGCCGACAGGATTAGGAAGAACTCTACCATCAGTAGAGGCACCGTGATGAGCCAATCAATGTACCGAAACACCGTCGGCGTCTCGCCCGTCGCGACCCAGACGTCGCGCATGTAGAAGTAGTGCGCCGCGGCCACTAGGGTGACGAGACCGGACACCGTCAGGGACGTTTTCCACTTCGCCGTCACGCGTTGCGTTTCGAGAAAGAAGAAGGCGGTCGCGGCAACCAGCGCCATCGAAATTACCCAGAAGGATACGCCAACGAGATCATCAGCGCGGAGGTTCTTCGAAGCCGTGGAAGCCATCGCGGGGACCGGGGACAAAAGGCCGAGCGCAGCAATTGCGAACGCCTTGGAAGACCAACTTATAGAGTACGTGTTCATTAAGGTTCGGGATAACGAGGTGAGTTTTCTGAATTTTCCGCAGTTTTCAACTACCGATATGACGGAACAGCGGTCGCGGTTGGTGGGGCGTATCCCAGCGCTGTCGGCCGCGCACCCGCGCCTCGGCTTCCGCCGGATCGGGGACTGTTGCGCCGGGAAGGCTGGCGCGCGAGCCGCGAATCTTTGCAGCGCGGCGGCAGGAAGGCTGAAGGGTGCCGCTGTCGCGCCAACGTTAAGTGCGCTGAGGCGGATCCACGGGGCTCCCGACCCGGCCACCCACCGCAACAGGTGTGGCGGTGGGAATTTATCGGCGATGCCACCTTGCAGGTGGGTCCTTGCGGATGCTCGCCGTGCTCGGCGAACGCGCGAAAGAGTTCAACGTCCTGCGGTTCGAGGGGCGCATCGCCGCCGCCGACGCCATCGCCCAAGTTCGTGCCGCTATCGCCGAACATGGCGCGCCGGAGTTCATCCGCTCCGATAACGGGCTGAAGCTTATCCCAAAGGATTTCCAGCAGTGGCTAGCCGCCCAGAAAATCAAGACCCCTGATATCACCCCAGCGAGCCTTTGGGGCAAGGGCTTCGTGGAGAGCTTCTACCGCCGCCTCCGCTACGAATGCTTGAACCGCGGCAATGCTGGGCGTTGATGGAGGCATACGTCGACACCCAAGACTTCCGCCAGCACTCTCACCCCAAGCGAACGCGCAGCTCCCTCGGCGATGAGCCGCTCCGCCGCTTCGCGGCAAAAAGCACTTTATCAATCCTAGGCTCCGGGCCGGACCGCTAAGCCGGTCCATCTCTCCAGCGGGGATTGCCAACGATTGCACAACCTGCCATAACATTGGGCTTGGGTCGTTATGAAAGGTGAAGATCCGGCGTACCTCTCAGAGCCCTAACTTCAAATGACGTCGCGGAGGGAGCGATGTGCTCCCACTCTCGTTTTTGCTCTCCCCCGCGATATCCGACGCATGAAAGCACGTTGCCAGACTGGAACCCGGGGGTGGACGACCCTAGGGTTGTTCTTCCTCTGCCTCGCGTCACCGCTGGCCGCGCATTTTCCGAGCGCGCACTGGGAGACGCTGACGGATGCAGAGGCGCGCGCGGCCGGGTGGTCGCGGGAGAAGTTGGCCGAAGTCCGCGCTCACGCCCAGACGCTTAACACCGAGGCGGTCATGATCGTGACGCGCGGCAAAACCCTCGACGCGTGGGGGCCGATCGACCGCAAGTTCAACGTCCATTCCATCCGCAAGAGCTTCCTGAGCGCGCTGTGCGGGATGCAGGCTGAAGCGGGGAAACTCAAGCTCGGCACCACGCTGGCGGAACTGGGTATGGATGACAATCCGCCCACGCTCACCGAGGTGGAAAAGCGCGCTACCGTCCACGACCTGCTCAAGTCGCGCTCCGGCGTGTATCATCCGGCGCTCTACGAGACCGCGCGAATGAAGGCCCAACGCCCCGCGCGCCACAGCCATAGTCCGGGCACGTTCTGGTACTACAACAACTGGGACTTCAACGTGATGGGCGTCATCTACGAACGCGTGGCGGGCGCGGGCATTTTCGAGGACCTGAAAAGACATATCGCGACGCCCCTAGGGATGGAAGATTTTGAGGCGACGGACGGCGCTTACTTCACGGGCGCGGATTCCGTTCATCGCGCTTATCCGTTTCGCATGACGGCGCGGGATCTGGCGCGGTTCGGCCTGCTCTACCTGCGCGGCGGGCAGTGGAACGGAAAGCAAGTCGTTCCGGCACAGTGGGTACGGGACAGCGTGAAAGCGCATTCCGACGCCGGGAACGCGGGCGGCTACGGTTACTACTGGTGGGTGGCGAAGGGCGGCGTGCATTTTGCGAATGTGACGTTACCGGACGGCAGTTACTCGGCGCGCGGCGCGGGTGGGCATTACGTCCTAGTCGTCCCACCGCTCGACCTGGTCATCGTTCATCGCGTCAACACGGACATTCCCGGACGCGGCGTGGAGTCGGCGCAGTTTGGCGAACTGGTGCGGCGCATTCTCCTCGCGCACACCCTAGGAACAGGTAGGGCGGCGGCGCCGTGATCGCTTGCCCGGGGCTGAGCCAACCGGGCCAGGGAACGCCAAGACCTTCTTCGCCAGCATCGCTTCAGCGAGCATCTTCTTCAGCTCCAAGTTCTCCCGCTCCAACTCCTTTAGCCGCTTCGCCTCGTTGAGGTTCAGGTGCCCGAACTGCTTTCGCCGCCCGTGGTACGTTACGTCGGAGATGTTTTTCTCCCGACAGATGTCCACGATGCTCCTGCCAGCGTCCACGCCCCGTAGGATGCGGACTTTCTCCTGGGCAGGGCACCGTTTTCCTTTCCTGATCCCGGGGCGTTTGTCGGACTTAGATCGAACCTTCAAGCGGCTCGAATTTCCGGCATCATCTCACTCAACCGTGAAACTCTCCGGTGTTGGTGGAACTTCGGGGGTGGGCCTGATCGAGGTCCACGAACCACCGTGATTCCCCGGCCGCAAGGGTGAGGGTTGCAGGAGACCCGATGGGCACGCGGATTGTCTTGGCCCCTCGCGCCGGGGTGGTTGCGGCCTAGGCGGCCGCGCTCGCGGGCAGCTCCAAGCGCAGGCACGCGCCGCCCTCGAGGGCGGCGGTGGCCCGGACGGTGCCTCCGTGGGCCTCGACGATGGCCTTCACCATGCTTAGGCCCAGCCCGAGCCCGCGCTGGGAGCGGCTGGCATCCGAACGGTACAGGCGGCGGAACACCGCCTCCCGCTCCGCCTCGGGAATGCCAGGACCATCGTCGCGGACCTCCAACTCCGCGCCCGTCGCCGAGGGGCGCACCGCCAAAATCACGTTCCCACCTTCGGGGGTGTACTTGAGGGCGTTGTCGAGGAGGTTGTTCACCGCCTGCCCGAGCCGCACCGCATCCACGCGCGCCGGCGCGGGGGCAGCCTGCTCGACGCGCACGCGGATGCTCCGCTCCTCGGCCACCTCCCGATAGAGGTCCACGGCCCGGTGCAACAACTGGCCCAGATCGAGTTGCTCCCGATGCAGAGGCAAGACGCCGGCCTCGGCGGCGGAGACATCCAGCAGCACCTCGAGGAGGTGCAGCAGGCGGTCGGTCTCCTCGACGCAGCTGGCGAGTGCCGCGCGGGCCTCCGCGGGATCGCCGCCATCCTGGAGCGCCAGTTCCGCCGCGCCGCGCAGCCGGGTCAGTGGGGTGCGCAGGTCGTGGGCGAGGTTGTCGAGCATCTCGCCTAGGCCGCGGACGTGGACCGCGTTGCGCTCGAGGAGGGTGTTCAACTGCCGCACGAGCTCGGCCAGTTCGCCGCGGCCCGCGCCGCCGGGCACGCGGGCTGCGAGGTCGCCCGTCGCAAGGATCCGGCCCGCGGTTTCCGCCAGGGCCCGGAGCGGGCCCGTGGCGCGCCACGCCACGAGGATGCCGAGAAAGAACGACAGGATCAGGGCTCCGCCACCGGCGAGGGCGAAGGCGCGGCGCAGCGGGGCGAAGAGCACCGTCTGGCTCTCGATCAGAATGCCCGCCTGCAGGAAGTTTCCGTCCGGCAAGGTCTCGCCGGCGATGGCGTAGTCGCGGAGCGCGTCCTGCGGGATGCGCACGGTGTACGTCGGGCGGGTGACGATCAGGCCGGGAAAGGGGAGGCGCTCCACCTGGGTCTCGATCCAGTCGGGCGGCACGGAGACGAGCACAAGCGAATTGTCTGGGCGGAGCACGCGGACGAAAAAGGCGCGGCCCCCGGCGGCCGCTTCCCGGTCTAGGCGGGCGCGGAGCAGGGCGGGGCCACCGCGGGCGTAGAGCTCCGCGAGCTCGGCCGCACGGCGCTCCACGGTGGCCTGTTCCCGGTTGTTGAGCGCCTCCGTGAGAGTCCAGTAGAGGAAGCCGAAGAGCAGGGCGGACCCCACCGCGAACACCCCCGCGTAGAGCAGGGCGAGCCGCAGGGCTAGGGAACGCCGGAAACGTTGGAGGGGGCCGTTGGCCACGGTTCAGCCCTTGCCGGGGCGCAGGACGTAACCCACGCCCCGCACGGTCTCGATGCGCCGGTGGTCCGGGTCGATCTTTGCCCGCAGCCGCGACATCACGACGTCCACCACGTTGGTTTGCGGGTCGAAGCTGTAGTCCCACACGTGTTCGAGAATCATTGTCTTGCTCACGGGCCGCCCCGCGTGGCGCAGCAGAAAGGCGAGCAGCGCGAACTCCCGCGGTTGCAGGTCGACGGGCGCGCCGGCGCAGGTCACGGCCCTCGACAGGAGGTCGAGGCTCACATCGCCCGCGCTGAGCCGGGTGGCCTCGGGCGCGGCGGTCGCGCGGCGGATCAGCGCCTGCACCCGCGCCAGCAGTTCGGAGAAGGCGAAGGGCTTCGTGAGGTAGTCGTCGCCCCCGGCCTGCAGCCCGCGCACACGGTCCTCGACGGAGCTCTTGGCGCTCAGGAACAGCACGGGCAACTCGCGGCGGGCGGCCCGGGCGCGCTTGACGAGGCTAATGCCGTCCAACCGCGGCAGCATCACGTCGACGATCGCGGCGTCGTAGGCGGTCGAATCGAGCAGCGCGAGCGCGGTGTCGCCGTCCGGGGCGTGGTCCACCGCGTAGCCCGCCTGCTTCAGGCCGCGGGTCACGAAGGACGCGATCTTGGCATCATCCTCGACGACGAGCACGCGCATAAGGAGAGGTTTTGCGGGAGGGGCGAGGGAGGCAAGTGCGGGCGTGGGAACGAAGGACGCCCCGGCCGCGCAGGGCCGGGGCGTCGTCGCTTATCACCCCATAAGTCTGGCCGGGAGCGGGCTCACTGGGCGGCCTCGCGCTCATCCACCACCACGTAGCGGCTGGCGCCCCGGGAAAAGAGGCGGAGCAGGGTCCGCGCGGCGCTGCCGGCGACAATCACCGCGGCGGCGTCTTCCGCCGAACGGACCGGCTGGCGGTTGATCTCGAGCACGAGGTCCCCGGGACGGACGCCGGCCTTGGCGGCGGCGGAGTCCGGTGCCACCCCAGTGACCAGCGCGCCCTCGACGCGGGCGGGAATGTTGAACCGGCGGCGCTGCTCGGGGGCGAGGTCCCCGAAGGTGACGCCCGCTAGCGCACCGGAGTCGGCGCTCGCCTCGGGCGCGCCATCCGGTCCGGCGGAGGCGAGCAGGGCGGGACGTTCGGCGGCGGTGGTTCGCAGCGTTGTCGGTTCCCCGTCCCGTAGGATGCCGAGCTCGAGCTTGGTGCCGGGGGCGATCGCCCCGACGCGGAAGGTCAGGCGGTGGGCGTCCTCGACCGTTTCGCCGTTCACCGAGACGATGACATCACCGGTGCGCAGGCCGGCCGTGGCGGCAGGGCTCTGCGGGCGGACCTCGGCAACGAGGGCGCCGCGGCGGACCTCCAGCTTCAGCGTCTCGGCGAGGGCGGGGGTCAGGTCCTGGGCGCTGACGCCGAGGTACCCGCGCACCACCTTACCGTGGGCGACGAGGCCGTTGACGACCTGGCTGACGAGGTTGGCGGGGACCGCGAGGCTCACGCCCTGGAACCCGCCGGTGCGGCTGAGGATCGCGGTGTTGATGCCGATCAGGCGGCCCTCGATGTCGACCAGCGCCCCGCCGGAGTTGCCCGGATTGATCGCGGCATCGGTCTGGACGAAGTCCTCGTACTCAAGGCCAAGGCCGGCGCGGCGGCCGAGGGCGCTGACGATGCCGGTGGTGACCGTCTCGCCGATGCCGAACGGGTTGCCGATGGCGAGCACGCGGTCCCCGACCTCGACCCGGTCGCTGTCCGCGAGGGTGGCGGCGGGTAGGTTGCGCGCCTCCACCTTCAGCACGGCGATGTCCGTCTGCGGATCTCGGCCGACGACGCGGGCCTTGAAGTCGCGGCCGGCGTCCATCTGCACCGAGACCTCGTCGGCGCCCTGAATCACGTGGTTGTTCGTCACGATGTAGCCGTCCGGCGAGAGGATGACGCCGGAGCCGAGGCCGGCCTGCGGGGGCAGCTCGAGGCGGGGGGCGCCGGGGCCGAAGAAGGGGCGCATCAGCGGGTGATCAATGCCGGGCGGGAGCCCGGGGGCGGCGGTGCGGCGGGCCTTGGTCGCGGTGGTGACCTTTACCACGCTGGGGGCGACGCGCTTGACCACGGCGGAGAAGCTGGCGGCTTCCAGGCCCGAGCGGTTGACGGGGCGCTCGTCGCGCCGGAGCTCGACGCGGTCCTTGGGGGTGGCGGCGAGCAGGGATTGCGCGCCGGCAGCCGCCGCGCCTGCGAGGGCGAGGAGGCACGCGGTCCGGAGGACCGGCCGGCGGTTGAAGGGGATCGAGGGATTGGTATGCATCGTGGTGAACAGTGGCGCCAAGATGCCACGGGTCCCTTGCGGGCTCCTTGCGGGAACCTTACAAAGTTGAAGGCTACGGGCGCGCGTTAGGGCGCCGTGGACGGCGGGGCGCGCGGGGCCGGGCCTTGGGCGCAAAAAAAGACCGCGGTTGGGAAGGCCGCGGTCGGAGGGGAGAGGGAGGGATCCGCGCGTCAGCGGAGCTTGGCAAAGGTCGCCTGGAGCAAAGCGAGGTCGGTGGCGCCCTTGGTCTTCTCGCGGGTCTTGGCGATGAGTTCGGCCTCGATCGCGTTCTTGGTGCGGCGGGTCTTGTTCTCGTAGAACACGCCGAACTTCCCGGGCCACGCTTGGCCGGCCAGCTGGAAGGCCGCGACCTCGTCGGTCACATCGTGGCGGGTGGCGTCCTCAGGCGAGCCGTCGTTTTTCCTCTCGTCGATGAGGACCCAGCTTCCGCCCTTGCGGGGCACGGCGGCGTCGAAGGCGCCCTCAAAAAACTCCACGCACTCGGAGAGGATCTCGACCACCGAGAAGCCGTCGTGGCGGGCGGCGCGCAGCATCATCTCGGTCATATGGTTGACTTGGGTGGCGTGGCTGCGGGCGACGAAGGTGGCTCCGCAGTTGAGGAGCGTGCGCATCGGGTTGATCGGCTGGTCGAGGGCGCCCCAGGGATCGGTCTTGGACTTGAAGCCGAGCGGGGAGGTGGGGGAGGTCTGCTTTTTGGTCAGGCCGTAGACCGAGTTGTCCATTATCACGTAGGTGATGCGGACGTTCTTGCGGGCGGTGTGGGTGAGGTGGTTGCCGCCGATGGAGAAGCCGTCGCCGTCGCCGCCGAAGACGAAGACATGAAGGTCCTCGCCGCCAAGGCTGATGCCGGCGGCGAAGGGCAGGGCGCGGCCGTGGATGAAGTGGCCGCCGTGGGTGTTGACGAAGTAGGGGAATCGGGACGAGCAGCCGATGCCGGCGAACGTCACGATCTTCTCGTGCGGGTACTGGAGCTTCTCAAGGACCCGGTAAAAGGAAGCGAGGACGGCGAAGTCGCCGCAACCGGGGCACCACGTGGGGTGGTCCGCGGTGAGGACCTTCTTGGTGAGCGGGGCTCCCGCCGGGGGCGGGGGATTGGCGACGGCGGTGGACATAGGTCGGGAAGTCAGGGTGAAGGGGTTTAGCGGGCGGCGAGGGGGCTGGGGCGGGCCTGGCTGACCAGACCCTCGAGGGTGGCGTTGCCGAGGTGGCGGGCCACGCCGGCGACGAGCTCGCTCACCTTGAAGGTGAGGCCGTCGGTCTTGCAGGTGCTGACGATCGAGGGCAGCGCGTAGCGGGCGCGGAGCAGCGTGGCGAACTGGCCGAAGCCGTAGACGCCCTCGTCGTTAAGCTCGGCCACGACGACTTTCCGGTAGCGGCCGAGGATATCCTCGAGGCCGGGGGGCAGCGGGTGGACGTGGCGGATGTGGAGGTGGCCGGCGGGGACCCCGGCGGCGCGAATGCGCTGGAGCGCCTCGCGGGCAGGGCCGTAATTCGATCCCCAAGTGACGATGAGGGCCTCGCCGGAGATGTCGCCGCCGAGTTCCGGGGCGGGCAGGGTAGAGGCGAGGGCTTTGATCTTGTCGCGGCGCTTGGCGTTCATCTGCGCATGCAGCTTGGGGTTGCCCGTGGGATGGCCGAACTCGTCGTGCTCGAGGCCGGTGACCACCGGGTACTTCCCGGAGGCGATGCGAGTGCCGGCCGGCGCGTGGCGGGTCTGGCGGTCGAGCGGGTACGGCTTGAAGTTGGCAGGGCGCTCGGTGCGATCCGGGCCCGGGGGCACCATCAGCGCCTTCAGATCGGGTTCGTCGAAGGCCTCGATGCGCGAGGAGAGTGCCTGATCGGTCAGGAGCAGCACCGGCGTCGAGTAGGCGCGCGCGATGCGCACGGCCTCGATCGCGAGGTAGAAGCAGTCTTCGACGTTCTTCGGGGCGAGGACGACCCGGGGGGTGTCGCCGTGGCTGCCGTAGATGGCCTGCATTAGGTCCGACTGTTCGACGTTGGTGGGCATTCCCGTGGAGGGGCCGCCGCGCTGGACGTTCACGACCACGAGGGGCATCTCGGCCATCGTGGCCCAGCTGAGGGCCTCCATCTTAAGCGAGAGGCCGGGGCCGGCGCTGCCGGTGATGGCGACGTTGCCGGTGTAGGAAAACCCGAGCGCGGTGGAGATGGAGGCGATCTCGTCCTCGCATTGCACGAAGACGCCGCCGTACTTGGGCAGCTCAGTGCGGAGGGTCTCCATGATGCTGGACCAAGGGGTGATCGGGTAACCGGCGCCGTGGCGGACGCCCGCGGCGAGGAAGCCGTAGGCGATGGCCGAGTTACCATCGAGGGTCACCTGGGTCCGGCCTGAGGCGGCCGCGGCTCGGTCGATGGCCTCGAAGCGGTAAAAGAGGTCGCGGAGGTTGTTCTGCGGCCAAGCGTAGCCGGCGTCGAAGCCAAGGAGCGCGTTGCGCACGATGTCCTCGTTCTTGCCGCCGAAGCGCTCGCGGATGAGCTGCGTCAGCTTCGGCACCTCAAGGTCAAAGATGCGCGCGATCAGGCCGAGCACATAGATGTTCTTGCCCTTGTCCTTGGCGGTGCCGCCGACCGCCTCGATGGTGCCGGTGGTGATCGGGCATGCGACGTTGGTGAAACGATGGTCGCCCTCGGCGGGCTTCACGTGGTCGGCATCGTAGAGGAGGACGCCCCCGGGCCGCAGGGAACCGATGTGAGCGTCATAGCTGTGCTGGTAGAAGGCCACCAGCATATCCGCGCGGTCACCGGCCGACAGGATGTCGCCGGTGCCCATCCGCACTTGGAAGATCGAGGGGCCCCCGGAGATGGTCGAGGGGATGGTCATATACGTCATCACGTCCTGATCGCTGCGGCCGGCGAGGCGGGCGAGGAAGCCGCCGATCGCCTGGATCCCGTCCTGGGAATTGCCGGCGAGGCGGATGACAACGTCCTTGATGGAGCGGGGGGCGGCGGAGGCGCTGACGCCGCCCGGGGTTTCGGGAGAATTCGGGCTGACCATAAGGTAGGAAAGGTGGTTGCGCTTGAATCCTGAGTCAACGGGACGCGGGTCTTGTCCCGGAGGATTAGCGTTTTTTGCGTCCGCTTCTCCGGCTAGTAGCGGAATTTATGGGCCAGCCGCCGGGTAAAACAGGACGCAGATACAGCAGGGAACGGTGGCGGCGTGGGGGGTGGGGGTGAGGGTGCCCTGGGTCGGGTCGACGGCGAGCACGGTGACCTCTGGCGAATCCTGATGGCCGCAGACGAGCCAGCGCCCATCCGGGGACAGGTCAAAGTTGCGCGGGGTGCGGCCGCCGCTGGGGAGGTTTTGCACCCAAGAGAGGGTACCGGTCGCCGGATCCGCGCGGAACACGGCGAGGCTGTCGTGACCGCGGTTAGAGGCGTAGACGAAGGGGGCGGTGGGATGAACCCGGATCTCCGCGGCGGTGCTCGGGGTGGCGCAGCCCGGGGGCAAGGTGGCGACGGAGCCGAGCGGGCTCAAGTGTCCGTCGGCGGCCCGGTAGGCGAAGGTGGTGAGGGTGTTGTCCAACTCGTTCAGGACGTGCAGGTTCCGGCCGTCTCGGCTGAACCGGGTGTGGCGGGGGCCGGCGCCGGGGTGCGTGGCGGTGACGGCGGCTGGTTCTGGGCGGAGGGCGTCACCGGCGGGCGTCAGGGCGTAGGTGAGGATCTGGTCGAGGCCAAGGTCCGCGACGAGCGCGTGACGCCCGTCCGGAGAGAAGAGGACCGAGTGGGGATGCGGGCGGTCCTGGCGCGTGGGGTGCACGCTCCGGCCGGTGTGGGGAAATCGCTGGGCCGGGCCGAGGGTGCCGTCGGGGTGCAGCGGCAAGGCCGCGACGTAACCGCCGTGGTAATGCGCCGCGAGGACGAGGCGACCGGACGGGGCGACCGCAAGATTACTAGGCCCGGCGATGGGCTCAGCGGCTGGCGGAACGCCAAGGGGGTATAAATGCCCCGGCTCCGGGCCGGAGGCAAAGACGCGGACTTGGGCGGGCGAGGGGTGGGAGGCGAGGAGGCGGGTGCTGTCCGGATTCCAAGCGAGCCAGCCCGGGTCTGGCGTCGCCGCGGCGAGCTCGGCGGGCGAGAGGGCGCCGGTCGCGGCGTCGAGGCGGAGGCGGTAGAGCCCTTGGCTGGCGCCGGAGCGGGTGTAGGTGCCGAGGAAGAGGAGCCAGTTCTTCACAGGGCGTGGGCCGGCCGGGCGGCGTCGGGCTGTGCGGGGGCGAGCGCCTCCTTGAAGTGGCGGCGGCAGAGGGCCACGTAGCGGTCGTTGCCGCCGATCTCCACCTGCGCGCCCTCGCGGACTGCGCGGCCGGAGGGGTCGAAGCGGAGGTTCATCGTCGCCTTGCGGCCGCAGTGGCAGATCGCCTTCAGCTCGGTGAGGTCATCGGCGACGCCAAGGAGTGCCGCGCTGCCCGGGAATAGCCGACCCTGGAAATCGGTGCGCAGGCCATAGCAGAGCACCGGCACCCCGAGGAGATCCGCCACGTCGGTGAGCTGCCAGACTTGGGCGGGCGTGAGGAACTGGGCCTCGTCCACTAGCACGCAGGCGACCGGGCTCTGGCCGTGTTCCGCGCGGATCAACGCCAGGAGGTCGTCGCCGGGCTGGATGGGGCGGGCGTTCGCGGCGAGCCCGATGCGGGAGTGGATGCGCCCGGCGCCCGCGCGGTCGTCGATCGCGGGCACGAGCAGCAGCGGCCGCAGGCCCCGTTCCCGGTAGTTGTGCCCGGCCTGCAGGAGGACCGTGCTCTTCCCGGCATTCATCGCCGCATAATAGAAGTAGACCTTCGCCATCGGGTCAGGGCCGGGCCGGGGCGGAGAGTCGGGCGGGGGCGCGGGTCACAGGGTCTTCGGGTAGGCGACGATGTCGGCTATGTCCTGCGTGGAGAGCCCCAGTGGCTCGGCGCTGAGCATCACGGAGCGGCCGAGCGGCTTGCGCGGCGAGCCCTTGATGCGGGCGGCGGGCACGAGCTGGGTCAACCCGCCCATCGGCTGGATCATGACCGGATCACTCGGGGTGAGCAGGCGGCCGTGGGTCCGGGTGCCGTCGGTGAGGTCAACCGCGACGCCGTCGTCCCCGTGGACGATTTCCGCGGCGGAGCGCAGGGCGGTGGGGCCGGCCTCGGGCGCGATGCTCGGGTAAAGTGAGACCTGATTCGGATCAAAGAGCCCTCGGGCCTTAAGGGCCGCGTTCACGCTGGCGGTGGGCCAAGGGGAATCCTTGTCGTTAAACCGCCACCACAGCGCGAAGTCGCGGACCATCCCGGTCAAGCGGGCGGCGACGGTGACGAGGGCCTGAGACGCTTCCAGCGCGGCATTGAGGCCGAGGGCGGTGACCCCGTTGGGGGCAGCGCGCGCGGACGCGAGGGGGGTGGAGGGCATCGCGGCCGAGCAAAGACGGCCGCGCGCGCCTTGGCAATCCGGGAGGGGCGCGGCCCGCGCGGCGGGCCGGCGCGCCGCGGCGGCGGTCAGGGCAGGACCGCCGGGTCGAGGCCGATCGAGCCGGTGAGGGCGGCGCCGCCGGGATCGCGCGTGGCGGCCGCGGCGGCGCGCGCGGCGTCGAGCCGCTCGCGGATCCCCAGTTGCCCGGCGACGTCCGCGTAGTTCGGGCGGGCAAGGAACCGCTCAAGGTAGGTCGCGGCCTGATCCCAGTAGGCGAGGTCGCGGCGGCGCTGGGCCTCCAGGCGGGCGGCGTACCACTCGCTGGCGAGCAGGTGGTCCCGGGTGAAGAGCGCGCGGAACGCGGGGGCGTCCGCGCCGTGGCCCTCCCAGTGGCCGTCGCGCATCAGGTGCAGCAGCGCCCGCAGCGGCTGCGCGGCCTGCGCGACCGAGCCGTCCGCGAAATAGCTTTCCGCGGCGGCGCGCATCGCCTGCGCGATATTCTCCATCCCGTCCGCGAAGACCGCCGGGTCCTGCCGCTCGGGCCGGAGCAGGTCCTCGTCGAAGAGGGTGCTGGGGTTGCCAAGGACGCGCCCGCAGAAGGTCTGCACGAACCGCGGGGTGATGCGCCAGCCGAGGCGGCTCGCGAGTACGGGCCGGCCGGCGTGCGTCCAGTCGGTGCAGCGCTCGAGGAAGCCGCCCTCGGTCAGGAAACGCGGCGAGCGTTCCTCGGGGCTCATCCGCGCCCAGATCTCGGGGACGAGCAGGCTGATGTCGTGGTCGACGCGGAAGTGCGGCCCGATCCAGCCGGCGGCGGAGGAGAAGACGGCGAGGTCCGTGAGGATGTAGCCGACCAGCGCGGCGTTGAGGTCATGGATCGGCGGGAGGGCGTTGAACGGTCCCTTGGTCAGCGCGCCCTCGGAGCCGGCGCCGGTGGTCGACGGGGACTTGCCGGTGAGGCTGGCGATGAAGTCCATGAACGCCTCGGGCAACTCCTGGTAGTGGAGTGGGCCGAAGACACACATCGGGCGGACGCCGGGCTCGGGCGGGTTGAGGCGCCGTCCGGCCAGCACCGCGCCGACCGGAAAGAGCGCGGGCGTGGCGGGAGGGAGGCGCCGGTAGAGCTGCGCGCCGACCTGGGCGAGGTACGAGGCGCGAGGGGCCTCGAGGTCCGGGCGGCGCTGGAGGTAGCGGGGGTTCTTGGTGCGCTTCCCGTCGACGATCCGGGGGTGCGCGGGCGACGCGAGGTAGGCGGGCCGCGCCGCGGCGGCGAAGCTGGTGAGGAGCGCTCGGATTGGCTCGGTGAAGGCGTCAAAGCCGATGGCATCCTCGACGAGGTGGCGGGCGGCGGCGCGGTCGAGGGGCTCGTAGTTGGAGAGGAAATTCCCCGGGCGGGAGAAGTCGCGCTCGGTGGTGCGGTCGTAGCCGCGCTGGATCGCGTCGTCGGGCCGCTGGAAGAGCGCGGACTCGCAGTTGGCGACGAACTTGACGGGCCGGCCTGCGAGTGCGGCGGCCGCCGGCAGGCCCGCGAGGCGGTCGCCCGGGACGATGATCGCGGCCGAGATGTCGTCCTCGGCTTGGATCTTGAGGGCGGGGTGGAAGTCCTTGCGCAGGCTGAAGGTCCGCCAGCCGCCCTCGGCAGTGAAGCCGACGCGCAGGAAGTGGGTCATCGCCTTCTCGCCTTCGAACTTCAGCTCGTTGCCCGGACGCCCGTTGATCGTGTCGACCGTGAAGTGGCGGCGCCAGTCGTCGCCCCATTCCGGCCGGTACACGCGCTTGATGAGGAGCACGAGGTCGAGGATGTGGCGGGGGATCGCCTCGAGCCAGGCGTTGTAGGCGTCGGTGTAGTCCGGGCTGCGGCTGAGGAGCTTCACCACGGAGCCGAGCGAGCGCTCGGGGCTGAGCAGCGGGCGCCCGCGGGGCCGGTTGCGGGCCGGGTCGCGGAAACGCTCGCCGTACTCGCGCCGCAGGATCGCGTCGATCGCGTCGAAGTCCCGCGCAAGGTCCCCGACGAAATTTGGAGCGGTGAAGATCGCGTCGGCGATGGACTTGGAAATCTCCGACTTGCCGCCCCCGGAGACGGTGCAGGGCTTGTGGCAGAGGAGGCCCTCGGCGGTCGTGCCCCGCAGCCGCCAACGGCGGCCGTCCTCGGGCTTGACCATCTCGACCTTGTAGCCCGAGGGCAGGACGTAGGTGTGGCGTGGCAGGAGCTTGAGGCTAGCGGCGCCGCCGGCGGCGTTGCGCCAAGTGATCGCCTGAGAGCGGAGGTCGAAAGCGGCATCCGCGGGCACGTAGCAGATGTCCGGGTAGAGGCGGTCGCGGGCCCAGCCGCCGGGCTGCGGCTCCGCGCGGTCGCCTAACGTGCGAAGGGCGTCGACGAAGGTGTGGTCGACGACCGTAAGGTGGCGGCTGAGCTGGAAATCTGCGCCGAGGTCGTAGCTGGGGAAGGCGAGGGCGCCTCCGGCGTGCTCCTCCTCGCAGCGGCCGAGAAGGTTGGCCGCGAAGCTGATCTGCGCCTTCACCTCCTTCTTGCAGTAGCCGAAGTAGTTGTCGGCGATCAGGGTCAGCATCACCCCGCGGCGGTCGCGCGCCGTGAGCTTGAAGGCGACGCCGTCGTTGTATTTTTCCCCAGGATCCTTCCAGCACATCCCGTCGCGGCGCTGGCGGGCGGTGGCGTCCGCGAAGGCGGGCAGGCCTAGTTCGCGCTTCGTCAGGCGAGTCAGGTGCGTGGCGAGGATGACGCCGCCCGTGTGGCCGGTCCAGTGCTCCGGATCGAGGGCCGCGTCGTTGGCCGGCAGGTGGGGGTCGCCCGCGTTGCCAAAGATGCGCTCGATGAAGTCGAGGTTGGCCACCAAGGCGCCGGGGACGAAGAAGCGCGTCTCCATCGCGCGGGCGGGGGTGGCGCCGGGGACGGCCGGGCAGACGAGCGGGCGGAGCAGGAGGGTTACGAAACACTCGGCCGCGGCGGGCGCGGCGGCGGTGAACGGCAACCGGAGAAGCTCGGGCGGCGGCTGAAGGGCGCAGCGCAGCAGGCGACCGAAGACGGCGGGCGGGACGGCCTTTTTGTCGTCGGGCACGGGAAACCCGAAGTCCGCCACGTGGAAGATGCCTTGGGTGGTGCGGCGGTCGCTGCGGGGGTTGTGCAGGACGCCCTGGCTCACCCGGTAGGACGACAGGATTTCGCTGCGGTACTCGTCGGCCCCGGGCGGAAGCGAAAGGACGCGGGCGAGGCCGGCGCGGTCGAGGACGAGCGTGGTGTGGGGGAGGCGGGGCACGTCCCCGGCGAGCGCCGGCCCGGCCTCGAGGTGATCGTAGAGGAAGTTCTGCAGCCGCTGGTCGATTGGGCAGAGGTGACGGGTGAGCGCGCGGTCCTTCTCGCGGCTGACGGCGAGGAAGTGGTCCACCAGCGGCGCGAGGCCGTCTGCGCCCCCGGCGAGCGGCACGCCGGGCTGCCCGATCTCGCGCAGCTTCAGGTTGAGGTACGTGATTAAGCCGTCGTCTGCGGTGGGAGCGGGGGGCAGGTAGGCGAGGGTGGTTTGCGGCATGCGGCGGGGGATCCGCCCTTTCGTATGCAGGAATCGCACCAACCCCGGGGCGGGGGCCGCGCCTCAGGGCGCGACGGACTCGACGAAGGAGAAGCGGCCCTGCTTCACCGTGATAACGACGGCGGCCTTGGTGGCGTTGCGCTGGGCGTCGAGGGTGGTCTGGCCCGTGGCGCCGGAAACTTCGCGGGTGGCGGCAAGGGCGTCCCGCAGTTTGGGCCCCTCGGTGCCGCCGGCGCGGCGGATGCCGTCGGCGAGGACCAGCACAGCGTCGTGGCCGAGCGCGGCCATCGCGTCGGGAGCATCTCCGTTCCAGCGGCGCTTGAAGCGTTCCACGAAGCCTTGGACGGCGGGCGAGCGGTCCTCGGACGAGTAGTGCGTCGAGTAGTAGGTCCCCTCGACCGCGGCGCCGCCGATCTCCATCAATTGGGGCGCTTCCCAGCCGTCGCCGCCGAAGAGGGGGAGCTTGAGGCCGAGCTCTCGCGCCTGTTTGCAGATCAGGGCCGCCTCGGTGTAGTAGCCGGGGATAAAGATGCCCTCGACGCCGGCGGCCCTGATCGCGGTGAGCTGCGCCTTGAAGTCCTTGTCGCCCTCCGAGTACTTCTGCTCGAGCGCGATGGTCCCGCCGCCGGCGCTGAAGTGCTCGCGGAAGTACTTGGCGAGCCCGACGCTGTAGGCAGACGAGACCGAGGTCAGGAGCGCGACCCGCTGCAGCTTGAGGCTTTGGCGCGCGAACTTGGCCATCACCACGCCCTGGAAGGGGTCGATGAAGCACACGCGGAAGACGTAGTTGCCGATCTCGGTGACCTTGGGGTTGGTGGAGGAGGGGGAGATCATCGGTACGCGGCTCTGCTGCGCGATGGGGGCGGCCTCAAGGGAGCGGCTCGAAGCGACCTCGCCGATCAGAGCGACGACCTTGTCGCGCGCGATCAGCTTCTTCGCGATGGTGGCGGATTCGCCGGCCTTGGACTGGTTGTCCTCGACCACCAACTCGACTCGCCGGCCGAGCACGCCGCCCGCGGCGTTAAGCTCCTCGACGGCGAGCTCGACGCCCTTGCGCGTGGCCTGGCCGAAGGCGGCTTCCTTGCCGGTGAGCGAGGCGAACAGCCCGACCTTGATCGGGGCCGGTTCGCCCGCGGCCGCGGCGTCCGCGGGCAGGAGCAGGGCGAGGCCGGCGAAGAGAAGGAGCGGGAGGCGGCTGAGTTGCATCGGGGGAAGGTGGGCGGAGGTAACGGCGGGTCCGGAAGCTTTTCAACCCCGCAGTCGCTGGGCGGACCGGCTTTAGGCTTCCCGCGGAGGGCCCCCCGCCTACAACTCGGCGCGTGAACACGTTCGACCGCCACCTGCTCCGCGAGTGGATCCAGATCCTCGGTTTGGTGCTGCTGGCCACCGGCGGGCTGCTGGTCGTGCAGGTTTTGTTCATTGACCTCCGCGACCTGAACCAGGTCGGCGCGCGTCCCGCGGAGCTGGTCCGGTATGTCGCGGTGCGGCTCCCGAGCTTCTTCTCAGTGGTGCTGCCGCTCTCCCTGCTGGTGTCGCTCCTGTTCGTCCTCGGGAAACTGCACCGCGCCAATGAGCTCACCGCGCTGCGGGCGGCCGGGGTGGGCTTTGCCCGGATGACGGCGCCCGTCTGGTTGGTCGGGCTCGCCTGCTGCGGGGTTTCTTGGTGGCTGAACACTGCGGTTGTGCCATGGTCGGTCGAGGAGTCCCGCGCGATCCGGGAGGAACTCGAGTTCCGGCACCAGACCGCGCGGGCGCTGCCGGCGGACCGGGTCGGCGCGGTCTTCAGCGTGGCCTTCGACCATCCGGAGGCCCGTCGCGTCTGGTTCCTCAACCGCTACAGCAAGGCGCGGGAGCGCGGCTACGGGGTCTCGGTCTCGGAGCTCGACTCGGAGCGCCGCGAGCGGCGCCGGCTCGTCGCGGCCGAGGCGTGGCGCGATCCGGTGGCCGGCGGCTGGGTCTTCCGCGACGGGCGGGAGCTCGTGTTCGCGCCCGACACCGGTGAGCTGATGGCGGCCACGCCATTCCGTGAGCGGCGTGAGCCGGGTTACGACGAGGATCCGGAGCTGATGCTGCTGATCGACCGGCGGGCCTCGCGCCTGTCGTTCCACGAGCTCGGGCAACTGGTCGACCATCTGGCCCGGGAGGGCAGCCCGAAGCTCCCCGCGTACGCCGTCCGCTACTACGGGCTGCTGGCGGACGTCGTGGGCCCCCTGATCGTCATCGCGATCGCTATCCCGTTCGCCGTCTCCGGCGTCCGCGTGAACCCCGCGGTGGGCGTCTCGAAATCCATCGGACTCTTCTTCCTGTATTACGTGCTGACCACGGCCGCCACGACCCTCGCGACGAGGGGGGCGGTCGCACCGGTGGTCGCTGCCTGGTTGCCCAATGCCGGGATGACGGCGATTGCTGGGTGGCTGTTTCTCCGCCTGCGCTGATCCCGCTGCCGGGTGGCGCTCAGAAGCGGCGCAGCAGGAGATCGGGCAGGAGCCCGAGCGCCAGCAGCAGCGCGACCGTCGCGATCAGGCTTAGCGCCGCGCCGGCCGGGACGCGGATCGCCGGGGCGCCGGGCGCGGGCGCGCGGACCAGCGCCTCCTTGAGCACGATCAAGTAGTAATACAGCGCGACGGCGCTCAGCGCGATCGCGAGCAGCGCGATGGCCCCGGGAAGCGAGGCCGGCCCGCCCGCCTTCAGGGCCTCGGCGAAGACCAGGAATTTGCCGAGGAAGCCGGCGAAGGGCGGGATACCGGCGAGCGAGAGCAGGCACGCGGCGAGGACTCCCGCCAGCAGCGGCGAGCGGCGGCGCAGTCCCGCGAGGTCCGCGTGCGCCTGCGCACCGCCCTGGCCGTCAAGCACTGCGAGGACGAGAAACGCGCCCACCGTGGCCAGCCCGTAGGTCACCGCGTAGTAAACCACGGGGCCGGGCCCGGCCCGTCCGCTGACCAGCACTCCGAGGAGCAGCGCGCCGGCGTGCGCGACGGCGGAGTAGGCGAGGAGGCGACGGACGTTGCCCTGGCCAAGCGCGGCGAGGTTGCCCACTACGAGGGAGAGCGTGGCGAGCACGGCTAAGGCCCCAGTCCAAGGCGCGGGGGGGCCGTCCGCAGCGGGAGCGGTGAGGCCTGACTCCAGCAGGCGCAGGAAGAAGGCGAGTCCCGCGAGCTTGGCCGCGGAGGCGATCAGGGCCGCCGCAGGGGCCGGCGCGCCTTGGTAGGCATCGGGCGCCCAGAGGTGGAAGGGGGCCGCCGCGGCCTTGAAGCCAAAACCGACCAGCACCATCACCACCGCGACCAGCAACAGCGGAGAGACGGGCTGCGCGGCGAGTCCACGGGCGATCCCCGGGAGTTCGAGAGCGCCGGTGAGCCCGTATAGCAGGCTAAAGCCGAACAGCAGGAACGCCGCGGCGACGGCACCGAACAGGAAGTACTTCAGCGCCGCCTCCGCGGACTCGGGCCGGGACTTGTCGAAACCGGCGAGGAGGTAGAGCGCGACGCTCGCTAGCTCGAGCGCGACAAACCCGAGCAGGAGGGAAGTGGTCCCAGCCATCAGGGTGAAGCCAGCGGTCGCGAAGAGAAGGAGGGCGACATACTCCGCGGCGTGCGGCAGTCGCAGGGTTCCGGGCGTGGCGGCCAGAACAAGTAGGGCAAGGCCGAGGACGCCGGTCCGGGTGACCCGGGCGAGCGGGTCCAGCAGCATCGTCCCGGCGGCGACGGGCCCCGTCGGCGCGGCGGCGAAGGTCGCGGCGAGGGCCGCGGCGAGCGCGAGAAGGCCGAGCAGCGCGGCGTTCCGGGCGCGGCGCTCCGCGGTCCGGCCCCGGCCGGTCGCGAGGTCGAGTCCCAGCACGAGCAGGGCGCCCGCGACGAGGCAGGCCTCGGGCCGGAAGGCGTGCAGGAGCTCCGAGTAGTCGATGGTCACGGCGTGGTGCCCCGCAGGATCGGTTGCAACGCGGGGGATTGCAGGGCCGGCAGGATCCACCCGAGCAGCGCGTCCGGCTTGAGGCCGACGTACACTGTCGCGGCCAGGAGCAGCGCCGCCCCGGCCCGTTCCGGCCAGGTGATCGGGTCCAGCGCGGGCGGCGGGTGCGCATCGGTGGGTGCAACCGGCTCGGCGGGGCCGAAGAAGGAGACCTGCAGGACGCGCAGGGTGAAGGCGGCCGCGATCACCACGCCGGCCGCGGCGCCGAGGGCCCAGAGCGGCGCCGTCCGCCAGGTGCCGATCAGGATCGAAAGTTCCGCGGGGAAGCCGCTGAAGCCGGGCATCCCCATCGAGGCGAGCGCGGCGAGCACGAACACGAGGGCCGGGAACGGCAGTTGCCGGTGCAGGCCCAGCGCCTGCAGGTGGTCGAGCCGGCGCGTGTGGACCCGCTCATAGACCATCCGGCCCACCACGGCGAAGAGCAGGCCCGCGATCACCCCGTGGGAAAACATCTGCAGCACCGCGCCCGCGACCGCCTGCGGCGTCGCCGCCGCCAGGCCCAGCAGGACGAAGCCCATATGGCTCACGCTTGAGTAGCCGATCACGAACTTGAAGTCCTCCTGCACCAACGCGACGAACCCGGCGTAGAGGATGCCCGCGAGCGCGAGCCCGCCGAGCAGCGGCTGCCAGGCCGCGAAACCCGCGGGGCAGAGCGGCAGCGCGACCCGGAGGCAGCCGTACGCCCCCAGCTTCATCACCACCCCGGCGAGGAGCATCGAGACGCCGGTCGGGGCGGCCACGTGGCCCGTCGGCGCCCACGTGTGGAACGGGAACAGCCCCGCGAGCACCCCGAAGCCCACGAACAGCAGGCCAAAGAGCGGCACCTGCTGCGCGGCAGGTAGCGCGGACGCGGCGCGAGTGAGTTCCGCGAGGCCGAAACCCTGGCCCCCGCCCGCGGCGTGGGCCCAGAGCAGGCCCGCAAGCACCAGCGCGCTGCCCGCGAACGAGTACAGCACCAGCTTCATCGCTCCGTACTCGCGGTTCGTGGAACCCCAGTTCGCGATCAGGAAATACTTCGGCACGATCGCGATCTCGTAGAACACGAAGAGTAGGAACGCGTCCGCGCTCAGGAACACCCCGTAGACCCCGCTGATGAGCAGAAAATACAGCGCGAAGAATTCCGCCGCCCGCTCGCGCACGTTCCACGAGAAGAGCACGCCCGCCGTGGCCGCGAGGCCCGTCAGCATCACCAGCACAAGGCTGATCCCGTCCGCCGCCAGGTGGTAGCGGATGCCGGGTCCCGCCACCCAAGGGATGTTCACGAGTGTCTGCAGCCCCGGCTGGGCGGTGAAGCCGGCGGCGCCCGTCGCGCCCAAGGCCGCCCCAGCCAGCGCGGTCGCGAGCGCGAGCCCGCGCGCCACCCAAGGCGACGCGCGCCCCAGCGCTAGGAGCAGGGTCGCGCCGGCGAGAGAAACATAGATCGTCCAAGGCAGCGCGCTCATGGCGTGAGGTGCCCGGCCCACGCCGTGACGAGCGGGTGGGTGAGCGAAGTAAGAATCCCCGGCGCGACGCCGGGCAGGATCATCAGAACCGTGAGCAGGACAAGCGCGGAGCGCTCCGCCGCCGTGAGCGGGGAGAAGCCGGCCGCGGCCCCTTGCACCGGGCCGTGGAACACGCGCCGCCAAGCCGTGAGGAGGAACTGCGCAGTAGCCAGGAGACCGGGAAGCGCGAGGACCGCCGCCGCCGGATGCAGCCCGAAGAGCCCGCGGAAAATGAGGAACTCGCCAACGAAGCCGCTCAGCCCCGGCAGGCCCAGCGAGGCGAAGAACGCGACTCCCGCAAAGGCGGCAAGGGCGGGCGCGGTCGCCCGGAGTCCGCCGAAGTCACCGAGCCCGCTGCGCCCGCCAGCGCGCGCCTCGAGGATGCCCACCCCGAGGAAGAGCGCCGCGGCGGTGACGCCGTGGTTGAAGAGCTGGAGCACCAAGCCGGCGAGCGCCGCCGCGGCCGCCTCCGCGGCCGGCCGTTCCCCGCCCGCGGCGGCGGCCACCGCGAACAGCGCGGCGAGGCAGTAGCCGAGGTGGTTGATCGACGAGTAGGCCAGCATCCGCCGCAGGTCCTCCTGGCGCAGCGCCGCCCAAGCGCCGAGGACGATCCCGGCCACCGCGAGCGCCAGCAGGGCCGGCGCTGCCGCGTGCAGTTGAGCGGGGAACAGGGGCCAGAGCAGGCGGAGGAAACCGTACATCCCCATCTTCGAGAGCACGCCGGTGAGCAGCATCACCGTTCCGGTCGGCGCGGCGGCATACGCCGGCGGGAGCCAAGTGTGAAAGGGCCAGAGCGGCACCTTCACCGCCAGGCCCAGCAGGACCCCCGCGAACGCCGCCCGCACTCCCCACGGCCCGAGTTGCTCCGTTAGCGCGCCGTCTCGGCCCAACTGGGCGAGTTGGCCGAAGTCAAAGGTGCCCGTAGACGCGAAGAGGGCGGCGAAGCCGGCCAGCAGGAACGCGCTGCCGCCGATGGTGTAGATCACGAATTGGTACGCCGCGCGCGCCGCGCCCGGGCCGCCCCACAGCCGGATCAGGAAGTACGCCGGCACCAGGCTCAGCTCCCAGCACGTAAACCAGGGGAAGAAATCCTGGGCGAGGAACACCCCGAGCGCCGCACCCTGCAGGAGCAGCAGCAGCAGGGTCGGCACCCGCGCCGGCCCCGCCCGGCCCCAGCCGGACAACTGCGCGGCCGGCGCGACCGCGGCCGTGAGAAGCACCAGCACCAAGGAAAGGCCGTCCAGCCCGAGATGGTAGTGGACGTTGAGGGAGCGGATCCACGCGTGGCGCTCGACGAACTGAAGCCCGGGGCGCGCCGGGTCGAAGCCCGCGAGCAGCGCGGCGCCGAGCGCCGCCGTCGAGAGGCTGAAGGCGAGCCCGAGCCAGCGGCTTGCGCGGTCGCCGAGTCCCGGCCGCAGGCCGAGGAGGGCCGCGCCCGCCCACGGGGCCAACACCACGAGGGTGAGGATCGGCCAGGAGTTCACCGGGCCTCTCCCAGCAGCGCGCCGAGGGCGAGCAGCACGAAGCCCGCCGCCAGCATCCACACGTACCCGTGGGCGTCGCCGGTCTGCGTCCGCGCGTAGGCCCGCCCGCTGGCCCGCAGGCCATCGCCTGCCGCGTTGAAGCCGCCGTTCAAGGCCTTCTCGTCGGTCTCCCGCGAGACGATGCCAGCGTAGACGCCGAGCCGCGCGAGGAAGCGGACGCACCCGTCCCAGACGGAGCGGTCGAGCGCGCTGGCCGCAGCGGCGAGGGCTGCATTCAATCGGCCGAGCGTCGCCGCGTAAAGCTCATCGCAACCCAGCCGCGCTGCGAGGGCCCCGTGCAGCCGCGGCACGCTCCGCGCCAAAGGATCCGGCGCGCGCGCGTCGCTCCGTGGGTGCCGGCCGTACCGCGTCCACCCCGCGAGGATACCCGTGGCGACCAAGGCGATCGAGACCGCCATCAGGCCCGCCCCGCCGGCCTCCGCCTTGAAGGTGGGATCCAGGGTGCGCTGCAGCCAGGGCCACCACGGCGTGCCGAGGAAGCCGAGACTGACCGAGGCGATGGCGAGCACGACCAGAGGGATGGTCATCACGGCCGGGCTCTCGTGCGCGGTCTCCGCTCCGTGGCCGCGCGGCGCGCCAGCGAAGACCTCAGCGAGGAGGCGGGTCATATAGAAGGCCGTGAGCGCCACCGCCGCGAGGGCCACGAGAAAGGGCAGCTGGGAGACGGCCCAACCGTGGGCCGCGTGGAGGATCGCCTCCTTGCTCCAGAAACCCGAGAAGAGGAAAGGCACCCCGGCGAGCGCCATCATCCCGACCGCGAACGTTGCTCCGGTCACCGGCAGGCGTTCGCGGAGCCCGCCAAGGCGCCGGATGTCCTGCTCGTGGTGCGTCGCGTGGATCACCGAGCCCGCGCCGAGGAAGAGCAGCGCCTTGAAGCAGGCGTGCGTGAGCAGGTGGAAGATCGCGGCCGTCCAAGCGCCCGTGCCCGCGGCCAGCATCATGTAGCCGAGCTGGGAGACGGTGGAGAACGCGAGCACGCGCTTGATGTCGTCCTGCGCCACGGCGACCGCCGCGCCGAACAGGGACGTCACCGCTCCGACCGCCGCGACCACGCTGAGCGCGTGGACCGGCGCCAGGGGTAGAGCGAGGTCCGCCGCAAGCAGCGGAAACACCCGGGCGACGAGGAACACGCCGGCCGCGACCATCGTCGCCGCGTGGATGAGGGCGGAAACGGGCGTCGGGCCCTCCATCGCGTCGGGTAGCCAGACGTGGAGCGGGACCTGGCCGGACTTGCCGGCGGCGCCGCAGAACAGGAGCAGGCCGATGGCGGTGGAGACCGCGAGCCCGCCGACCGTGGTGGCGCCGGCGAGGGTGCTGAGGGCCTCCGCCTCGAGCACGCCGCGGCCGCCGTCGAAGAGGAGCAGGGTGCCGGTGGCGTCCTGGAGCCAGACGAGCCCGAGGAGGAGGCCGAGGTCACCGATGCGGGTGGTGATGAAGGCCTTGCGGGCGGCCTGCGCGGCGGCGGGGCGCTGGAACCAGAAGCCGATCAGCAGGTACGAGGCGAGGCCGACGAGTTCCCAGCAGACGAAGAGCAGGAGCAGACTGTTCGCGAGCAGCAGCCCGAGCATCGCGCCCGCGAAGAGGCTGAGGAAGCAGAAGAACTGCTTTGCGCGGGGGTCCTCCCGGAGGTAACCGAGGCTGAAGGTGAAGATGAGCAGTCCCACCGCCGCGACCATCACGGCAAGCAGGGTGCCGAGTGGATCGAGGAGCCAGCCGAGGCGGATGGCGCCGTGGCCGACGGCGAACCAGGTGAAGGTGTGGGTGAGGCGTGTGGCGGGATCGGCGAGGGCCCCGCCGAGGGCGAGGACGGCGAGGATGAGCGAGCCCGCGAGCGCAGCGAGGGCGAGGCCGGCGCCCAGCCCGGGCCGGCGGGCGGGCACCACGGCGATCACGGCTGCCGCGGCCGCGGGCAGCGTGGGGATCAGCCAGGTGAGCTGGACGGGCAGGTGCATCATTCAGCCATGGAGGCGGCGTGCGTCGCCCAGGTGCACGTTGCGCTGGTGGCGGTGCAGCGCGATGACGAGGGCCAGCCCCACTGCGGCCTCGGCGGCGGCGACGGCGAGCGCGAACACGACGAATACCACCCCGTGGCCCTCGGCCGGGGTCGGACCGTAGCGCCAGAAGGCGATGAAGTTGAGGTTGGCGGCGTTCAGCATCAGCTCCACGCCGAGCAGCACGAGGATCGCGTTCGAGCGCACCAGCACCGCGATCAGCCCGAGGCTGAACAGGGCCGCGGAGAACACCAGGCACGCCTGAAGCGGGCTCACGGCGCGTCCTCCTTTCCCCGGCCGGCCGCGAGCACCACAGCTCCGAGCAGCGCGACGGTCAGCAGCGCGCCCGTCGCGAGCAGCGCCCCGGCGTGCGGCACCAGCAACTTCAGCCCAAGCTCGCGCACGCCGAAGGCCGGCGTGGCGTCCGTCCCGGCCGGAAGCGGGGACGAGAGCACGGCGCCCGCGAGCAGCCCCAGCACCGCGCCGCCTGCGAGGAAGCCCGGCACTGCCCGGCCGGAGCGAGCCGGGGAGACGGGGGCGGTGGGCGGGCGCGTGAGCAGCACCGCAAAGAGCACCACCATCGAGATCGCCCCCACGTAGATCAGCACCTGCGCGAAGGCGACGAACTCGGCTCCGGCCCAGAGGTAGAACGCGGCGATGCCAACCCAGCTTGCGATGAGGAGCAGCGCGCTGTGGATGAGGTCGCGCAGCGCGAGCGCCACGGCGGCGGCGGCGAGCGTGCACAGGGCGATGGCGGCGAGCGCGATCATCGGTTCAGGCGAAGCGGTAGGTCCGGGGGCGGAGGCCGGCGGTGAGACCGCGGCCCAACAGCACGAAGGGCCCGGCGACGAGCGCCGTCGCGCCGAGCCAGCGCAGCGGCTGCAGGGCTGGTCCCCAGCCGGCGGTGAGCGCCCAGAGGGCGGCGGTGCCCAGGTTGAGCAGCGCCAGGGGCACGAGGAACTTCCAAGCGAGGCGCGTGAGCTGGTCGATGCGCAGCCGCGGGAAGGTAGCGCGGATCCAGATGAAGACGAATAGCAGGGCCAGCAGCTTGAGCCCGAACCAAGCGTAGGAGGGCACAAACTCGAGGAATGGCAGGGGCTCCCGCCAGCCGCCCAGAAACAGGGTCACGCCGAGGCCGGCGAGGGCCGTCATCCCGAGGTACTCCGCCATGAAGAACAGCGCGTACTTGAAGCCCGAGTACTCCGTAAGGTGGCCGGCGATCAGCTCGCTCTCGGCCTCGGGCAGATCGAAGGGCGAGCGGTTCGACTCCGCGAGGGCGGCGGTCAGGAAGATCAGGAACGAGGCGAAGCCCCACGGCGTGAGGACGAACCAGCGGGGCAGGAAGCCGAGGTCCCAGCCCGCTTGGGCGGCGACGATCCCGCTGGTGGAGAGCGAGCCGGCGAGCAGCACCACCGGGACCACCGCCAGCAGCAGCGGCAGCTCGTAGCTGATCAGCTGCGCCAGCGCGCGCATCGCCGCGAGAAGCGAGTACTTGTTGCGGCTGGCCCAGCCGGCCATGAACAGCGCGAGTTCGGTCGCGGCCCCAGCGGCGAAGAAGTAGAGCACCCCCGCCTCCAGCTCCACCGGCACGAGCAGACGGCCGTAGGGGAGCACCGCGAAGGTCAGTAGCGAGAGCGCCAGCAGCACCACCGGCGCGAGGAAGTGGAGCACGGGATCCGCGCCCCGCGGGACGATGTCCTCCTTGGTGAGCATCTTGATGCCGTCGGCAAGCGGCTGGCCGAGCCCGCCAAGGCGGAAGCGGGTCAGCGGGAGGCCCGCGCGGTTGGGGCCGGGGCGGTTCTGGACGCGGGCCAGGACCTTGCGTTCCGCGAGGGTGAGCAGGGCGAAGAGGGAGCTGAAGACGACGATGATCGCGAGGATCGCGAGCAGGCTGTTGGATACCCAGCGCCACGGCTCGGGCAGCCCGCTGGTGAGGGCATCGCGCGCGAGCAGGGGTAGGCGTTCGAGCAGCCCCGCGGAGAGGGGATCGGCGGCGGGTGGGTTCACGGCGCGGGCGCCGCGGGCGGCAGCGGGGTGGGTGGGACTGCGGGGGGCGCGGGGGGGGCGGCCGCCGGGGCGGGAGCCTTGGCGGCCTTCGCCGCGGCCTGGCGAGCCTTCTGTTCCGCGAGGGCGGCGTCGACGGCGGCGGCCTCGGTCGGGTGGAGCTGGTGGTAGTAGGCGTTGGACCGGGCGAGGTCCTCCTTGTGGCGGAGGAGGCCGGTGAAGCGGTCCGCGGTCGCGATCTCGAACTCCTGGTCCATCTTGATGGCGTCGAACGGGCAGACCTCCACGCAGATCTGGCAGCTCATGCAGACGGAAAGATCGATGTCGAAGACCTTGGGGCGCTTCTGCGCCTTCCCCTTCTCATCGCGCTCCATCACGATGTAGATGCACTGGGGCGGGCATTCCTTTTCGCAGATTTGGCAGGCCACGCAGCGGAGCGTCCCGAGCGGGTCTGCCGGATCGTCGCCGAGGAGGAAGGGGAAGTTGCGGTAATTCTCGGGGAGGCGGGTGCGCTCCTCGGGATACTGCGTGGTGACCATCCGCGCCGGATCGTGGAAGCTGCCCACGAGGTTGCGGGCGGTGACCTTGAGGCCGTGGAGGAGTCCGGTTCCGAGCATCGGCGGGGGGCTCAGCGGTCGACCTCGCCGAGCACGATGTCGATGCTCCCGAGGATGATGACGGCGTCGGCGACGGTGTGCCCGAGGCAGAGGTCCTCGAGCACGGTGAGGTTGATGAGGGAAGGCGGGCGCACGCGGTAGCGGTAGGGGTTGGGCCCGCCGTCGCTCACGAGGTAGAAGCCGATTTCGCCCTTGGGGCCCTCGATGCGCCCGTAGGCCTCGCCGGGCTTCGGCCGGAACCCGCGGAGTTTCGCCTTGGGATCGATGATGGGCCCGCCCGGGAGGTCGCGCAGCACCGCGCGCAGGATCCCGAGCGACTCGCGCATCTCCAGCATCCGCACCATATATCGGTCGTAGGTGTCGCCGTGATCGCCGAGGGGGATGCGGAACGGGAACCTCGGGTAGAGGCCGTAGCCGTCGACCCGCCGCAGATCGTGGTTCACTCCGCTCGCGCGCAGCATCGGGCCGGTGATCCCGGCGTTGATCGCGAGGGCGGCGGGCAGCACGCCCACGCCTTGGGTGCGGGCGAGGAGAATCTCGTTCCCGGTGATCAGCTCCTCGTACTCGTCGAGGAAGCGGTCATAGCGCCCGACCAAGGCGGAGACAGCCTCCATCCACGCGGGGGAGGGATCCACCCGGCAGCCGCCGAAGCGCTGGAAATTACACATCATCCGCGACCCGCTGAGCGCCTCGAAGAGGTCGAGGATGGCCTCGCGCTCGCGGAACGCGTACATCAGCGGAGTGCCGCTGCAGCCGGTGTCCTGCAGCAGGAAGCCCGCGAGGCAGGTGTGGTTCAGTAGGCGCGTCAGCTCCGCGAGGAGGATGCGGACGTGCTCCGCGCGCTCGGGCACCGCCTGCCCGGCGAGCTTCTCGACGGCCAGGGCGTAGGCCCAGTTGTTGGTCATCGAGTTGAGGTAATCGAGCCGGTCGGTGTACGGCATCGACGCGAGGTAGCTGGTGCTCTCGCCAAGCTTCTCGTGGTTGCGGTGCAGGTAGCCAAAGACCGGCTTGAGCCGCACGATCCGCTCGCCGTCGAGGGTCGCAATCATTCGGAAGACCCCGTGGGTAGACGGGTGGTGCGGCCCCATCGAGACCTCCAGCAGGTCCCCGTGGAAGGGATCCTGCACCGCGCGCACCGAGGCGCCGGCGCGGGACGGGGGTGCGGCAGGGTTCATCGCGGGGCGGGTTCCCCGGACCCGGTGGGCGGGACGGGGTAGTGGCGCCGCGCTTGGGCGAGGATGCGGTCGTGGGGCGTCGGCTCCCACTCGTAGTCATCGGGCTCGACGTAGTCCTTCCGCATCGGGTGATTGCGGAACTCGTCCCACATCAGCAGGCGCCGCAGGTCGGGGTGGCCGGTGAAGACGACGCCGAAGAGGTCGAAGACCTCGCGTTCCTGGAATTCGCAGGCGCGCCACACCGGGGTGAGGGACGGCAGCGCCACCTTCTCGCCGCGGTCACCGGTGCGGAGGCGCAGGATCACCGGGCCGTGGCCGCGCGCCACGGAGTAGAGGTGGTAGACGACCTCAAGGTGGCCGGGCACAACGCGCCGCACTTTCTCCTCGACGACCTTGGCCGCCGGCGCGGTCCCGGGCGGGGCGTCGGCGGCGGGCGGTTCGGTGACGGTGCGGCGGACGGTCTCGGTGACCTCGCGTTCCGGCCAGTCGATGCCGGTGACGTTCGAGCACGTGTCGAGCTGGAGCTCCGGGTCGTCCCGGAGGAATTCGGCGATCGCGCGGGCCTGCGTGGCCGGCACAAGTAGCGAGTGCTGCGCGGCAGGCCCGGGGTTGAGCACGACGGTGGGGGCCGCGTCGGGGAACCGGGCCGAGAGTCGGGCGTGGAGTTGCTCGATCGCCTCCATCGCGGTCATTCCGTGCGGATCAGCCGGGGTGGCTGCCAGCGGGCGGGGTCGTGGGGCGGTTCAAGGTCGTGGGGGCCGAAGTCCGGGATCACGCATTCCCCGCCGTCGGCGCCGGGCCGCAGGTGCGCGGGCGCGGCGGGGCCGGTGAGGGGCTGCGCGCGGATCTTCGCCTGTAGTTCCATCAGCCCGTGGAGCAGGGCCTCTGGCCGCGGCGGGCAACCGGGGAGGTAGAGGTCCACGGGAATGTAGCGGTCGATGCCCTTCAGCACGTTATAGCCCTGCTTGAACGGTCCGCCGGAGATCGCGCAGGCGCCCATCGCGATGCAGTACTTCGGCTCGGGCATCTGGTTCCAGAGGCGGACCACCTGCGGGGCCATCTTCTTGGTGACCGTGCCCGAGACGATGAGCAGGTCGGCCTGGCGCGGGGAGGGCCGGAAGACCTCCGAGCCGAAGCGGGCGATGTCGAAGCGCGCCATCGAGGCGGCGATCATCTCGATCGCGCAGCACGCCAGCCCGAACTGGAGCGGCCACACTGAGTTGCTGCGCCCCCAGTTGTACAATTCCTCGATGCTGGTGAGCAGGATCCCTTGGCGACGCAACTCGGCCCGCTCGGCATCGCTGATCGCAGGCGCGGCGGGCGCAGGGGCGGGTTCCGGGGTCTGGGCGGCGGGGTTCATCTCAGGTCCATTCGAGGTGGCCCCGGTGCCAGGCCCAGACGAGGCCCTCTGCGAGCAGCAGGACAAAGACGAGCATCACGAGGATGGCCCCGGCGGGCAGGCCCGAGAAGGCCACGGCGAAAGGCAGGAGAAAGAGCACCTCAACGTCGAAGATGAGGAAGAGAATTGCGTAGAGGTAGTAGTGGGCCTGGAAGCGGATCCGGGTGTCGCCGGTGGGCGCGATGCCACACTCGTACACTTCGTTCTTGGCGGGTCCAGGCCGCGGCGGCTGGAAGCGGCGGAACCAGAGGCGGGCGACCCCGATCAGCACGAGCGGCACGGCCAGCGCCGCCAGCGCGAAGAGGGCGAGGAACGCGTAAGGGTGGGGATTCATCGGTTTCGCGCCGCAGCCTCGGGGCGCTGTCCGCCACGCGCAGCGCGCAAGGAGGTTTCTAGCTTGCGCAATCCCGGGCATCGGTAGTCCGGGGGGACGCGCGGGAGGTCGGCGACGGGATGGGTCGGCACGGGGATGCCGGGAGTACACGCGATCCGGACGGCGAACTCAAGCCCGCGTCCGCGGATCCGCGTCCACCGCGCCGGCCAGCGTCCCGGCGGCCTGCAGGGTGCCATCCGCGGCAAGCCAGGCCGCGCCGATGCCGGGGTGCGCGGCGCACATCTCGCGGATGTGCGGCTCCTCCAGCACGAAGAAGGCCGTGGACAGCGCGTCGGCCTGCGCGGCCGAGGGCGCAAGCGCCCACGCCCGCGGGCGTGCTATCGCGGTCAGACCGTTGCGGGGATCCACCAGGTGCCCGCCCTGTTCCTCCGTGCCGGAACTGCTCAGCGAGGCGTCCCGCAGGGTGACCGGGATCCGAAGGCCCTCGCCGTCGAGCAGTCCGACGGTCCACCCATCCCCGGCCGTAGCCTCGTCTCCAAAGGCGAGGACGCTGCTGCCGCCGGCGTTGAGGTGGGCCGCCGGGAAGCCCCACTCGCGCAGCAGGTCGGCGAGGCAGTCGAGGGCGTAGCCTTTGCCGACCGCGCCCAGATCGAGATCGAGGCGTTCGACGCGCGAGGTGAGGCGGTGGGTTTCCGGGTCGAGGAAGTAGGGGGGCATCTGCGGCGGCAAGTCCGGCGGGCGCACGGACCGGAAGGCTGGGTCGAACGCGCGGCTGGTGGCGACGCTGACCTCTGCGGCGAGCAGCAGGCAGGCCAGGGTGTCGGGTGGGAGGGTGAGAGTGCCGCCGCGCGGTAGGCGGTTGGCGCGGGCGATCACGCTGTGCTCGACGAAACGGCTCAGCTCGGCCTCCAGCCGATCGAGTTCCCGAAAGGCCGCCTGCGCAGCCTGACGGGCGTAGGCCGGGTCCGCGCCCGGCAGGGTCAGCTCCCAGAACGTAGCCATCGCCTCGTGCTGAAACCGCGGCGCGCTCATCGGCGGGGCAAACGGCGCTGGCGCCACCAGAGTCCGATCATCGCGAGGGCCGGGCGCAGCCAGAGGCGGCCAAGGCCATACTTGGATTCGCCGCGGGTCCGCGCGTGGTGTCGGACCGGGCGTTCGCCGACGCGGAATCCGGCGCCCGCCGCGAGCGCCGGCACGAAGCTCTGCATCAGCTCCATCGGCCGCAGCGCCGTGAGCACCTCACGCCGCATCACCCGCAACTGGCAGCCCGAGTCTTGCACTCCGTCCCGCAGGAGGCGCCCGCGGACGGCGTTCGCCACGCGCGACATCAATCGGCGCAGGCGAGTGTCGTGCCGGTCGGTCCGCCAGCCGCACGCGAGATCGACCCCGCCGTCCTCCACCAGCGCGAGCAGCGCGGGTAGGTCGCGCGGGTCGTTCTGGCCGTCGCCATCCATCATCGCCAGGAAGTCGCCCTCTGCCGTCCGCAGGCCCGCCAGGAGCGCCTCGGCCTGCCCGCGGTTGGGCCGCAGGGGCAAGGCGCGGACGGCAGGCCAGCGCGCCGCCGCGGCCGCGATCTCGGCGGCTGTGCCGTCGGAGCTGCCATCGTCGACCAGAATGATCTCGTGCGGCCGGCCGAGCCCCGCCAGCACCGCGGCGGCGCTCTCCGCCAGCGGCAGGATGTTGCCCTCCTCGTTGTAGAGGGGGATCACAAGCGAGAGGACAGGTTTCACGGCTCGGGGTGGAACACCACGCAAAGGAATCCCGGACGCAAACCGACGAAGGATTCACGCGTTGGCCGTCGGAGCCGCGCGCGGACTGCCTCCGCCTGCGCGATCGAGGCGATCACCAGCGCGCCCTCGCAGTCCGGCGGGGCCTCCGTCCAATAGCCAACGCCCGGCAAGCCGCGCAGATACCAAGGCAGGGGCCAGTACTCCTCGCTGATCACCCGGATGGGTTCACCGGGCCTGGCTGCGCGCGCCGCCTCGGCTAGCGGCCGGAACTTCAGGACGTCACTCGACGAGTGAACGTAGGCCCAGGGATTGCGGCCATCGGCGGGGCGGAGGAACGCCACCAGCCGGGTCTGCTGCCAGAGGCTAAGCCCGACCAGCAGGGCGGCGGCCGCGGCGAGGACCGGGCCGGCGCGGCGCCGGGCGAGGGCGTCCAGGGCGAGGCCGGCGAGCAGCGCCGCGGGGGCCGCGAAGTGGATGGCGTGCCAGGGGGTCTTGTAAGGGAAGGCGGAAAAGGCGGCCAAGATTACGAGGCCGTAGACGGCGAAGCCCCGCAGGAGTGGGTCGCGGCGGCGGGCGGCGATGGCCAGTCCAGCCAACGCGAGGGCGGAGAGGGCGGCCTGATGCCAGAGGAGGCCCCCGGCGCGGCTCCAGCCGAGGAGATGGAGGTAGTAACCCCAAGGCTTCTCGTGGCCCGTCGGCGGCGCCTCGGCCCCGAAGCGGAGGACGGCGTGGAGGTAGACGGAAAGGGCGTCGGGCAGCCCCGCCCAGTGTTTGCCGAACGAGGAGTACAGCAGCGCGGCGGTGACGGTGGCGGCGCCGACTCCGGCGAGCAGGTCGAGGCCCGGCCGCGGGCTGGCTGGGCGGGCGGCGGCGCGCGTCAGGAGGAAGGCGATGGCCGCCGCCGCGACAAAGAGGGGAGTGCTGGCCTTGGTGGCTTGCATCAGCCCCAAACCGGCGCCCGCGGCGACCGCCCACCGGGTAAGGCCGGAGCCCCACCAGCACCGGAGGGCCACGGCGACGGCCAGCGCTCCCGTGGCGAGCAGGGTTTCTTGGATGAAGTAACGACTATAATAGACGGCGGCCGGGGCGAGGGCGAGGAATGCCCCTGCGGCCAACGCTGCCGGCTCGCTGAGCCCGGGTCCGCCGGGTTCGCGCCGGCGAGCGAGGATCACAAGCAGCGGCACGGCGAGCGCGCCGGCGAGCGCGGGGACCAGGCGCAGCGTCTTCTCGTCGAGGGTGGTCAGGCTCGCCTGGCCGCGGAGCGCGGCGACAGCGGCGCCGAGGTAGTAAAGGGTCGGTCCGTGGTGGTCCCGCGGATCAAAGGCGTAGCGCCCCGCCTCCACTAACTCGCCGGTTTTGACCCCCTGGTTGGCCTCGTCCGCGTGCATGGGTCGGCGCGCGAGCTCGTGTGTCCGGAGCCAGAGCGCCGCGGCGGCCAAGAGGGCCAGCGGAAGGCAGCGCAGGAAGGCGGGGGGCACGGCCCATCGGTAGGCGACGGCTTGGGACTTGTCAGTACCAACCCGCCTGGCGCCGAGCATAAAAAAGGCCGGCCGCGCGGGGCGGCCGGCCGGAAGCTTACACGGGGCTTACTTGGCGATGCCGAATACCTCGATCTCGCAGTAGTGGTTCAGCTCGTCGGAGGTGTTGCCGTTGCTGTAAAGGCGGACGTAACGGCCGGAGGCGCCCTCGGCCGGCAGCACGCGGCCGTGGTTGGTCTCAACGTAGGCCTTGTCGCCGCCCTTGCCGAGTTTGGACGAGTTGTCGTCGTCGTTGTTGAAGATGGTCTTCACGCCCTTCTTGAACTCCGGGTCGTCGGAGATCTGCACCACGACGTCGTGGTAGACGCGGGCCTGAGAGTGGAAGTGCCAAGCGGCGACCGCGTCGATCTTCGCGGAGGCGCCG
>Ga0194116_10001294_pt1 | contig 36469 bp, 27 predicted proteins | sample TA2MahsurfametaG_4_FD_148617 | JGI IMG/M metagenome (GOLD analysis project Ga0194116, IMG submission 148617) | Freshwater microbial communities from Lake Tanganyika, Tanzania - TA2015008 Mahale S9 surface | ecosystem: Environmental > Aquatic > Freshwater > Lake | place: Tanzania: Lake... | reverse complement strand
TCCAAACTTCCATCGGGCGGCCAACTTGGCCAAGTTGCTCGCGCATGGATTTGAGTTCGGCCTCGGTCATGGCGGGTTTGCCGACTTTGCGGCCATCGGGTTGTTTGACGGGGTCCTTGACGAAGTCATCGAGGTACACGCTCGTCACGTGCGGATAGGTCTTCGCCATCGAGACGATGTCGGGCAGCGTCTTGAGGCCGCCGCTGCCGCTGGAACCGACCGCGGACCAGCTGACCTTCTTCAGCGACTCGAAAGAGATCGCCCATTGGTCCATCGTCGTCTTCGCCTTCCATTTGATTTCCGCCCACCGCAGACTGGGTCGGGTATGATCCTGCGTGACGAAGACCAGATTAGGGATGTCCAGCCAATGGGCTCCCTCCACGGGCGTCATACGTGAGCCCCCGCGATACCCGGCGTTCTCCAGGTATTCTGCGTCGCCGCCCGGCGGGCAGGCGAACAGCCAGAGACGGTCACGGACGGTGTCTGATTTCGGCGTCGACTGCGCCTGGGTGGCTAGCGGCGCGCAGAGCAGGGTGAGCAGCAGGGCAAGGGTGGGGCGCATCGGTTGGTTCATCGGGAGATTCGCTCGTCCCCGTGCTTCCTGATCCAGTCGCGCATCCACGGGGCGCTGGGGATGCCTTGGTCGATCCCGGCGAGCCCGAGGATGACGAGGTCGGAGACACGGCCTTCCTTGAGCCACTTCAAGCCGAGGCCGCATTGGTGCTCCATCAAATCGAGAGGGACCGGCTTGCCCCACTTGTAAGTGGGATCGGCTTTCTTCTTGGCCGGATCAATTCCGGTGTAGTCCCAGAGATAAATGCCCAGAGCGATGCGGCATGATTTCGGCTTCATGGCCTCCAGCAGTGCCAGATTCTTTTCGAGGTCCTTCAGTTCCTCGCTCTTCCATGTCCAGAACACGAGCACGTCGAAGTGCTTCAGCGATTCGACGAGTGGCGGTTCGCAGTCATGGTAATCGGCGTTCTTCGGATCAAACTCGCGGCTGTAAATGGTGGTCCAAACTTCCATCGGGCGGCCAACTTGGCCAAGTTGCTCGCGCATGGATTTGAGTTCGGCCTCGGTCATGGCGGGTTTGCCGACTTTGCGGCCATCGGGTTGTTTGACGGGGTCCTTGACGAAGTCGTCCAGGTAGATGCCCGTGAAGTTGGGATAGCTCTTGGCCAAGGTGATGATGTCGGGCACTTCCTTGAGGCCGCCGCGTCCGCTGGAGCCGACGGCGGCCCATTGGACGCGTTTCAGCGGCTCGAAGGAGATGGCATACTGCTCCTTGGTGGTCTTGGCCTTCCATGACTTCTCTGTCCACATGGCGGGCGGCCGATTCCAATCCTGAGTAATGAAGAGCAGATTGGGAACGCCCAGCCAGAAGGCGCCTTCCACGGGCGTCATGCGTGATCCTCCTCGGTAACCGGCGCTCTCATAATACAACCGTGGGCCATCGGCAGGGGGAGCGAAGACCCATAGACGGTCGCGGACGGTGTCGGATTTCGGCGTCGGCTGCGCCTGGGTGGCCAGCGGTGCGCAGAGCAGGGTGAGCAGCAAGGCAAGGGTGGGGCGCATGACTGGGTTAAGCCTTCCGTCACGTGGGTATCCCTCAAGCCATAATCGTTGCCTTTAAAAACCATTTTCCTAAAACTCGTTGCTATGGAAACAATGAAAGCTAAGCCAAGGTCCGCCGCCGGCGAGGAGCGTCGCTATTTCAAGGAAGTACGGTTCCGGCAGATCCGCGCGCTCTTCGAGATCTCCCGTCATGGCAGTTTCGCCGCCGCCGCCCGTTCGCTCGGCATGGCCACGCCCTCGGTCTGGCGGCAGTTAAGGGCGTTGGAGGATGATTACGGCGTCCGGTTCGTGACGGCCAAGGGACGCTCCGTGCGGCTCACCGAGGACGGCGAGCGGCTGATGCGTCTGGCGGCTCCGTTGGTCGAGGGTTTCGATTCCTTGCGTAAGCTGTTCCTGGATCTGCAGTCGGGTGCGGAGCGGGTGCTGCGCCTGGCCGCGCCAGCCTCGGTGCTCAACAGCCCGCTGCGTGACGTGATCGCCGCCTATCGTCACGCGCAGCCCTCGGTCAGGCTGACGCTGATCGACGCTCCCTCGCGGGTGGCGTGGGGGATGGTGGAGTCCGACGCCGCGGATCTGGCTCTCGTGGGTGCGCCGTCCGGCGTGGTCCTGCCTTCAAGGCTGTCGGTCGTCCCGCTCGCTAGCTATCCGTTCGAGGTGATCTACCCCGAGGGGCATGCTCTCGGCAAGGTGCGTAAGATCGGTCTGCGCGACATCCTCGCCCATCCTCTGATCCTGGCGGGGGAGGATTCCAGCTCGCGTCTGCAGTTCGACTATGTGGTGGCCAAGGCCGGCCTGACTTCGAAGGTCAACGTCGTCATGACCGCCGGCAACGTGCCCTCGATCCTGAATTACACCGGTCTCGGCATCGGCGTGGCCATCCTTACCCGGTCCGCGGTCGAGGCGATGTCGTTCCCCGCGGTCAGGCAGGCCGGCCTCGCGCATCGCGATGCCTCGGCCGTCCTCGGCCATGACAACCTCGTGCTCGTCCATCCCAAGGGCCGGCACGAGCTGGAGCACATCCGCGTCTTCCGCGAGATGGCCACCGCCGCGCTCAAGGCCGGCTCCGGCCGCTAGACCGCGTGGCCGTGAGGAGATCTTGGAGTTCACGCACGATGTCCGGGTGCTTGGCCGCAAGGTTCGTGGTCTCGCCGGGATCCCGGGAAAGGTCGTAGAGCTGCGGGGATTCGTTGGGGATCCCTCCGGGCGGCGCCAGCGCAAGCAGTTCGCCGCGGTCATAGCGGTTGCCGCCGGAACCGGCGTGGGCGATCAGCTTCCACGACCCTTTCCGGATGCTCAACGTGGCCGCGCCTCCGGCGGCCTGCGTCAGCAGGAAGGGTCGGGCGGGCTGCGGGCGGCTTTCAAGCGTGGGCAGGAAGCTGAGGCTGTCCTCGGCGGATTGCGCGGGCAGGGCTTGGCCCGTCAGTTCCGCCAAGGTGGCCATGACGTCGGTCAGGCTGACGGTCCGATCGCTGACCAAGCCGGGCTTGATGCCACGCGGCCAGCGTAGGATCAGCGGAATCCGATGGCCGCCCTCCCAGGCGTCGCGCTTCACGCCGCGCCACGGACGGGCGCCATCGTGGCCTTGATCGGCGCGCATGCGCAGGACGCTCGTGGTTTCCGGTCCGTTGTCGCTGGTGACGATGACGAGGGTGTCCTCGGCCAGGCCGTGCTTTTCCAGGTCGGCGAGAAGGAGGCCGACGTGAGCGTCGAATTCAGCGATGAAGTCACCGTGCGGCCCGGCCGGGCTTTTGCCGCGGTAATCCTTGCTCGCGAACGAGGGCAGGTGGACCGCTTGTGTCGCGTGGTAAAGGAAGAAGGGCCGACGCGGTTCAGCCCTTGCCTGCCGAGCGATGAACTCCCGGCTGCGTTGCAGGAATCGTTCGTCGATTTCCGGCAGATCGAAGTCTGGCGCGACGATGCCGGACCGGCAGTCGTTGGCGTAGGGGTGGCGCGGGAGCTTCGTCCGGTCCAGCGGACCCGTAGGCGGTGTCGGGATGCGGTCGCCTTCGATGTAAGCGTAAAGCCAGTCGGTGCCCGGGCAGCAGGCCGTGCCGAAGAAGCTTTCGAACCCGTGCTCCAGCGGGCCGCCTTCGATCCGGCGGGAGTGGTCGATGCGCCTGGCGTTCTCAGGGCTGCCCACATGGAGCGGCGCGCCGGCGGCGTCGCGGAAGGTCAGGCCGACGTGCCATTTGCCCACCGCGGCCGTGGCGTAGCCTTGCGCTTTGAGCATCTCCGGCAAGGTGAGACGGTCCGGCGCGAGCAAGGATGGTCCGCCCGTGCCGGTGAACACCGTCCCGCCCTTCGGAATCCGGAAAGGCATCTGGCCGGTCAGGAGACCGTAGCGCGACGGCGTGCACACGGTCGCGGGGCTGTGCGCATCGGTGAAGCGGGCGCCTTCGCGGGCCAGTCGGTCCAGGTTCGGCGTCGGCACCTTGGCCCGGTCGTTGTAGCAACCGACGTCGCCGTAGCCGAGGTCGTCGGCGAGGATCAGCAGGATGTTCGGGGTGCGCGCCGAAGCGACGCCGCCGAGCAGCAGGATGGCCAGGCCTGCGAGTCGGAGCATCTGGCCGAGCGAGGCCGACGGCAGGACGGGGGCGGACGTCATGCCGGCAGACTGGGGGAGAGACCCCTTCAAGGGAAGAGCGTAAGCAAGCCCGGTCGGCCCCCGACAAAAAAGGCCCGCCGGTGAGGGCGGGCCTGAGGTCCGGAAGAAGCAAAGAGCAGTCTGATTCACGCCTCATCGAGGCCTGGCCGTTTCAAGGCTCCCGTCCCGCGCCCGATGTGAGGGTCATTACTTCCGGAGCCATGCGAGATTAAAGCGGGCGAAGGCGACATGATCGGGCAGATGCCGGTTGGGGCTTTGGCCCCTGCCGTAGAGCAGGCCGATGGTGCCGTCCGGGAGGACGACGAGGTCGGAGTAGAAGCTCGGCCCTTCGTGGACGAGTTTGTGTGCGGACCAGGTCTTCCCTTCGTCGCCGCTCAGGCTCACGGTCATGCGGGCGCGGCGCGTGGGGTCGGCGGGGCGGCTGAAGAGCAGGAGGCTCCTGCCGTCCTGCGTCGTCGTGGCGTAGCGCTGGATCGAGGAATCGCAGCCGTTCCCGCCGTATTCGAACTCGGTGCGGACCTCGGGTTTCCCAAAGGTCTCGCCCGCGTCGTCGCTCCAGGCATCGATTCGATGCTTCTGGGTGTTGATCTTCTTGCCGTCCTGCACGGCCGCGCCGCCGCGGGCATTCAACAGAATGCGGCCATCCTCCAGTTCCACGATGCGGCCCTCGCCCATGCCATGCCCGACACCGGCATCGCCCGCCCGACGCCACGTCTTGCCATGATCGTCGCTGACCAGCATCGAGACACCATACAGACGCGGGTTGGCGGTCACCGCCCGGCGATGCCATACCGCGAGCACGAGCCGTCCGTTCTTGTCCGCGTGCTTGCCTTGCTGATGGCGGAGCTGGATGCCGTGGCCGGGGCCGGGCATGTGGAACGTCCAGCCGTGGGGATTGTCCGCGAAGAGGTGCGTCACTTCGATGCGGCCCCCATCCTTCGCCGAGGGAGACCAAGTCAGGCCGTCATCATCGCTGTAGCGGTAGAAGACCCGGGTCCAGTTCTGTTCCCGCGTGCCTTCGTTGAGCGCGTAGAAGAAAAAGACACGCCCCGTCTTCTCATCCACGACGGGGCCGGTGTTCGTCCAGCATTCCAGTTTGCCCGGCTGGCCGTTGGCCGCCCAGAACGAGCCGTCGCCCCGCTCGACGTAGATGTTGCCAGACCAGGTGCGTCCGCCGTCGGTGCTGCGTTTCACCACCAGATGATGCGGGTCCGCGTCGCCGCCCTTTTCCAGCCGTCCTTCGGCGAAGGCGAGCAGCGTGCCTTGGGCTGATCGGACGAGGCCATAGACATGGTAGGGCCAGGCGTTCTCCTCCTTGTTCTGCCAGAGCACGGCCTCCTCGAAGAAGGCCGGCCGAACGGGTTCGGGCTTGGCTTGGGAATTCTGCGCATCGGCCGCATGCAGCGCGGTCAGCGGCGCGAGCAGCAGGGCGGTGAGGAGGGCGACGGTGGGTTTCATGACTTTATTACATCTGTTAGGATAAAAGGTCCCAGCCTGCTGCCGCAAAGGAGACGATTACGCTGGGAAAATACACATTGCAATGCTCGGCCGACAAAAAGGCCCGCCAGATGGATCTGGCGGGCCTGAGGGCCGGGATGCGGATCGGCTTACTTCTTGGCGAGGTCGAAGCGGTCGAGCTCCATGACCTTGGTCCAGGCGGCGACGAAGTCCGTGACGAACTTCTCCTTGGCGTCGGCGCTCGCGTAGACTTCCGCGAGGGCGCGGAGCTGCGAGTTGGAGCCGAAGACGAGGTCGACGGAGGTCGCGGTCCACTTCACCTGACCGGACTTGCGGTCGCGTCCTTCGAAGAAGTGCTCGCAGACCTTCGCCTTCTCCCAGACCACGGACTGGTCGAGGAGGTTGACGAAGAAGTCGTTGGTCAGCTGGCCGGGTCGCTTGGTCATCACGCCGAGGCCGGGGAAGCCCACGGTGGTGTCCAGCGCGCGCATGCCGCCGACCAGCACGGTCATCTCCGGCGCGGAGAGCGTCAGGAGCTGGGCGCGGTCGACGAGGTTTTCCGGGGCCGGGCGGTCAAGCTTGCGGCCGAGGAAGTTGCGGAAGCCGTCATGCTTGGGCTCGAGCACACCCACGGAGGCGACGTCGGTCATCTCCTGGGTGGCATCGGTACGGCCCGGGTTGAAGGGTACCTTGACCGGCGTGCCCGCCTTGGCGGCGGCGTCTTCCACCGCGGCGTTGCCGGCGAGGACGATCAGGTCGGCGAGGGAGACCTTCTTGCCGCCCTTGGCGGAGGCGTTGAAGGAAGCCTGCACCTTCTCGAGGGCGGCGAGCACCTTGGCGAGTTCGGCCGGGTTGTTCACTTCCCAGTCCTTCTGCGGGGCGAGGCGGATGCGGGCGCCGTTGGCGCCGCCACGCTTGTCGCTGCCGCGGAAGGTCGAGGCGGAAGCCCAGGCGACCGAGACGAGCTGCGAGTTCGAGAGACCCGTGGCGAGGACGGCCTTCTTCAGGCCTTCGACGTCAGAGGCGTCGACCAGCGGGTGGTCGACGGCCGGGACGGGGTCCTGCCAGAGCTGGGCCGGGGGCACGAGCGGTCCGAGGCCGCGGACATAGGGACCCATGTCGCGGTGGGTGAGCTTGTACCAGGCCTTGGCGAAGGCGACTTCGAACTCCTTCGGGTTCTCGGCCCAGCGCTTGGTGATCTTGGCGTAAGCCGGATCCATCTTCAGCGCGATGTCGGTGGTGAACATCATCGGAGCGTGACGCTTCGACTTGTCATGCGCGTCCGGCACGGTGCCGGCGCCGGCGCCGTCCTTGGGCGTCCACTGCTGGGCGCCGGCCGGGCTCTTGGTGAGGACCCACTCGTAGTTCCAGAGGTTGGTCAGGTACTGGTAGGACCAGCGGGCCGGGGTGCTCGTCCAGGCTCCTTCGAGGCCGCTGGTGATCGTATCCGCGCCGTTGCCCTTGCCGAACTTGTTCTTCCAGCCGAGGCCCATCTGCTCGAGGGGCGCGCCTTCGGGTTCCGGACCGACGTTGCCGACGGGCGTCGCCGCACCGTGGGCCTTGCCGAAGGAGTGACCGCCGGCGATGAGGGCGACGGTTTCTTCGTCGTTCATGGCCATGCGGGCGAAGGTCTCGCGGATGTCGCGAGCGGAGGCCAGCGGGTCGGCCTTGCCGTTGGGGCCTTCGGGGTTGACGTAGATCAGGCCCATCTGGACGGCGCCGAGCGGGTGCTCGAGCTCGCGGTCGCCCTTGTAGCGCTTGTCGCCGAGCCACTCGGTCTCGGGGCCCCAGTAGATGTCTTCCTGCGCTTCCCAGACATCGGCACGGCCGCCGGCGAAGCCGAAGGTCGGGAAGCCCATGTCCTCGAGGGCGACGTTGCCGGTGAGGATCATGAGGTCAGCCCAGGAGATCTTGCTGCCGTACTTCTGCTTGATCGGCCACAGGAGGCGGCGGGCCTTGTCGAGGTTGGCGTTGTCCGGCCAGCTGTTCAGCGGGGCGAAGCGGAGGGTGCCGTAACCGGCGCCGCCACGGCCGTCGGTGGTGCGGTAGGTGCCGGCGGAGTGCCAGGCCATGCGGATGAAGAAGGGGCCGTAGTGACCGTAGTCGGCCGGCCACCATTCCTGGGAGTCGGTCATCAGGGCTTTGAGGTCCTTGCGCAGGGCTTCGAGGTCGAGCTTCTTGAACTCCTCGGCGTAGTTGAACGACGGTCCCATCGGGTTGCCGCGCACGTTGTTCTGGTGGAGGATGCTCAGGTTGAGCTGGTTCGGCCACCAATCGCGGTTGGTCATCGCGCCGGCGGCGGTGTGCCGATTGGCGGGGGCGGGGTTGCCCATCACGGGGCATTTGGAGATGTCGGACATGTCGGTTTTGTTGGGTTGAGAGGAAGGGGCGGCCTGGGCCATGAGCTGGCCTGGGGTGAACGTAAGCGTCAGCGCGGCGAGCGCGAGCAGCTTCAGGGTCTGGTATCGGTTAGTCATGATGGTGATGAGGGGGAAGGGGGCGGGCGGGGGCGGCGGAGACGCCGGCGCGCTGGCAGGAAGGGCAGAGGCCCCAGTAGATCACTTCGGCTTCGTCGATCTTGAAGCCATGGTCGTCATGCGCCTCGAGGCACGGGGCGCCGCCGACGGCGCAGCAGACGTCCTCGGTCTGACCGCAGGCGCGGCAGACGAGGTGATGATGGTTGTCGCCGACGCGGTCTTCGTAACGCGCCGGGGAGTCGGCTGGCTGGATGCGCCGGATGATGCCTTTGTCCGTGAGGACGTTCAGGACGTTGTAGACCGACTGGCGGGAAATCGTGCCCAGCAAGGCGCGCGCACCGACGGTGATTTCGTCGGCGGTGGCGTGAGGATGATGCGAGACGGCCCACAGCACCGCCAGACGCTGCGCCGTGACGGGCAGGTGGTGCTGGCGAAGGGTGGATTCCGGGTCGCGCAACTGGGCTTTAACAAGGTCCAGATTTGGACTTTATCAAAATCGGGATAAGAATAAACTTATCCCTCTGTATTCCAATTACTTAGAAGCCTTACTCGCCGTCCACTCCACCGGCAGATTTGCGGCTTTGAGCTGCTCGTGGACCTGGGCATAAGGAACGGACTGCACGGAGAGGCCATCGCGGGCGGCGATGCCGGCGGCCATGGCGGCGGCCTGGCCGAGTTGCATGAAGACCGGCTCCATGCGGATGGACCCGTGGGCGGCATGCGTGGCGGAGAGGCAGACGGGCACGAGCAGGTTCGCGCACTCGGCGGCCTTGGGAATCAGGCTGCGGTAGGAAACGCCGTAGGGGCGCGGCGGCACGTTCCAGATCACGCCGTCGCGTTCAACCGTGCCACGGGCGGTCACGAAGTAGCGCACCGCGTGAGAGTCCAAGCCGAAGCTTGCGAGCGCGACCGGTTCCGGCGGCGTGCGGCGTCCCTTGCAATCCAGCTCCGTCATCACGTATTCACCCGCCAGCCGACGGGCTTCGCGGATGTAGATCATTGGCGAGAAGCCACCATGCTCGCGGAACTCGTCCTGGCAGAGGCCGTAGGCGGAAGCTTGCTTACGGATCGCCTCAGGGACGCGCGGGTGGTTGGCCAACGTCCAGAGGTGGCCGCGGATATAGAGTTCGTGGGCTGCTTCGATCTCCCGGCGACGCGCGTAGCTCGCCTCCGGGTAGTCCCAGTTGGCGCCGACGTAATCCGTGCCGATCGCATGCATCGAATTCCAATCGGTCTTGCCGTTGGGGAGCTTATGCAGAAGAGAGGGGAAGCGGAGGTCGCCGGCCTCGAAGTTGCGCAGCAGCATCTCGTGGTCGAGTTCGCGGTAGCCGGCCGGCTTGGCGAACGGGATCCGGTTCGCCGGGTCGGTCGTCACGCAGAGACGATAGTTGAAGGCCTGGATACGATGATCGCCTTCGCCGATGCGCGGATCTTCGGCGAACACGAAGGGCAGGAGGCCGCTGGTCTTATCGCCCGGGCGGACATACGGATCGACGTCCGTGATGAAGTGGTCCTTGTCCCGCTGGGTGTAGTGTCGGCGGGGCTTGTCGTCGCCGCGCTGGACGCCGTTGAGCGTCTCGCCGTGGAGGCGGTTAGGTTCGCGGCCCACGGAGTAGCTCACGCCTGCCGCGGCCATCAGGTCGCCGACGTAGGAAGCGTCGATGAAGACCTTCGCCGCGAAGACCTTGCCGGACAGCGTACGGAAGGAGGTGATCCGGTCGCCTTGCTTGGTCACGCCGCCCGGACCACGGTCCAACTGTTCGTCCATCCAGACATCCAGGCCGCTTTCCTTGACCAAGCCGTCGACCGCGGCCTGGGCCACGTGCGGTTCGAAGTAATCCACGTAGGTCTTGCCGTAGTGTCGGCCGATGCGGCCGTAGATCTCGCGGGCCACGCCACCGACCGCTTCGCGGTGGAAGATATCGCTGGCGGAGAGCCCGCTGCAGGTCATGCCCCCGAGGAACTTGGTCGTGTTGACCAGCACCACGCTCGAGCCTTGGCGCTTGGCTTGGAGGGCCGCCGCGACCGCGGCCGCCGAATCCCCGTAGACGACGATGTCGTAGTTCTTGGCGACAGGGGCGTCGGTCGCGCAGCCGGCGAAGAACAGCGCGACCAGCAAGCAGAGGGCGGGGCGGAGCATGGTCTCAATGCATCTCGACCGCGCACGAACCCAGACCTCCGCGGAAATAATTGAACTGCACGTTCGGGTGGTCGGCCAGGAGGGACATCGGGACGGCGGTGTCCGCGAGGCGCTTGGAGATCATCAGGGCGGTCAGGCGCTGGCCCAGCGGGTTGTCGTGGGCGCCGGCGTGCCAGATCGAGACCTTGTCGGCCAGCCACGTTTCCAGGGGGCCGACGGTGATGGCCATCTTGGGGACCATGGTGATGTTGCCGCCGCCGGAGGTGCGGGCGTTCTGGCTGAGGGTGACGGGGTGCAGCTCCACGATGCGGGTCCCGAGCTTGCGGTATTCGGCCGGGGAGGGCGGGGCGTCCTTGTACTTGCCCGTGCGCTTGAGCGGATCGTTGAAGGCCCAGTGCTTGATGTCGCCCTGGCCGCCCTGCATCACCGCGCAGCGGACGCCGGCGTCCCACGTCTTCACGTAGTCGGCCACCTTGGCCTTGGGGAAGTGCAGGTTGGCCTCGGGGATCGCCAGCTTCTTCTGGATGCGGTCGAAGCAGAGCTCGCGGTCGGCGCGCTCGAAGGAGAGCGGGTGCGTGACCGGCACCTCCTTCTTCGTCTTCTCGTCATACCATTCGTCCATGCCCCAGAAGTGGGCGTGCTTGAGACTGAGGCCGAGCTCGTTGACCAGGCGGGCGACGAGCGGGAGCTGTTCGGTCGGGCCGATCGGACCGCAGATGCCGACGGGATTGTCCGCGGTGGCCTGTCGCCAGGCGGCGATGTATTCGAGGGCCTCGGCGAGGTAGAAATCCTCGAGGGTGTCGTACATGACGACCTTGAAGCCGGGGCGGGAGAGCTGACGGAGGTCCTTCTCGGTCAGACGCGCGGCGTCATTGATCAGGTCGGAGTCGAGCGTGGTGTAGTCCCACCAGTCGGGGGCGATGTGGCTGAGTTTGCGGGGCATGGGGCGTGGAGATGGCAGAGGACAGAGGACAGATGACGGATGACAGATGGAAGATGCTGTTATAGGGCTAGGGCTAGGTCAGGCGTGAGTGTCTTCGGCGGGCTTCTCGCGGAAGAGGGCGAGGAAGACGGGGATGAGCAAGGCGCTCATGATCGCCGGCACGAGCCAGATGGATTTCCAGTCATGGACGACATTCGTCGTGTAGTGCTGCGCCACGACGCCGGACAGCCAGGAGCCGACGAACATGCCGGCGCCGAGGGTGAAGACGGCGTGCAGGCCCTGCGCGGAGGCGCGGAGGCCGTCGCCGGCCGCCTTGTCGACATACATGCGGCCCATCACGAAGATGAAGTCATAGCACATGCCGTGCAGAAGGATGCCGCCGAGGACCATCCAGGTCGCCGTGGGCTGCTCGTGGAAGTAGGCGAAGAGCGCGAAGCGGGCGGCCCAGGCGGCCATGCCGAGGAGCATGATGCGTTTGGTGCCGAGGACCGGCAGCAGGATCGGAAGCAGGAGCAGGAACCCGACTTCGGAGACTTGGCCGAGGGTCATCTTGGAGGCGTAGTCGGCGACGTTCATTTCGCTCAGGAAGGCGCCCGTCCAGGTAAAGTAGAAGCTCAGCGGGACGCAGATCAGGAACGAGCAGACCATGAAGACCGCAAAGGATCGGTCCTTGAAGAGCTTGAGGGCGTCGAGGCCGAGCAGCTTGCCGGCCGAGACGGGTCCGGCGTCGCCCTTGGGCGGGGTGTTCGGGAGCGTGAACGAGTAGAGGGCGATGGCCATGGCGACCCCGCAGGCGAGGGTGAACATCCCGTTGTTGTCCGCGAGCTTGGCGAAGTTGACCACGTTGGCCGCGGCGATCCAGCCGGCGGAGGCGGCGGCCATCACGATCGGGAACCATTTGGCTGGGTTCGGCGCGTGGGTGAGGGTGATGGTGTTGATGAGGCCATGGCCGGCCATGTAGGTGAGCGTGTAGACGATCAACGACGGGTAGAAGACGCCGAAGGTGGTCTGCTGCGAGATCCACCAGAGCAACGCGGCGCCCAGGAGGTGCAGGACCCCGAGGAGACGTTGGGCGGAGACGTAGCGGTCGGCGATGACGCCGATGAGGAAGGGCGAGACGAGCGCGCCGATGGCGGTCGTGCCATAGGCGAGGCCGATCTGGGTGCCGGTGAATTCCAGCTTCCCGAGGTAGACGGCCATCGTGTTGTACCAGCAGCTCCACACGAAGTAGTGGAGGAAGACCATCGTGGCCAGACGGAGGTATAGGGTGGGGGTCATGGGGTGGTTAAAGGGGTGGGGTAGGGAAGGGAAAGTTCTTTGTCGGACGGGATCAGGCGTGGCGGCGGATGGCATCGCGGTACGCGAGGGGTGAGACCCCGTGCTGCCGATGGAACTGACGGTGGAAGTAGGCCGGCGTCGGGTAGCCGCAGGCATGGGCCACCTCCTTCACCGTCTGGTCCGTCTCGGCCAGCAGCCGGCAGGCCCGCGCGATGCGGAGCTCGTTGACGTACTGCGGGACCGTACGCCCCGTGCACTTGTGGAAGAGCCGGCTGAAGGCGCTTTCGCTCAGGCCCGTCATGCGGGCGAGCGTCGAGACGTAGATCTGGCTCGAGAGCGTCTCCTCGATGTGTCGCGCCACCGCGCCGATGCGGTCGGAGGAATGCGCGTCGGTGTCGGCCCTGAAGCCCGGCGAGGCGATCTCCCTGAGATCGTCCGATTCGGCCAGCAGCTCGAGCAGCCGGAGCAGCAGCACCAGACGTCCGACGCCGCGGAGCTTCGGGGCCTGCTCGACCATCTTGGCCGCCGCGCGACGCGTGGCGCCCCGCACCTCCAGTCCGCGCCGTGAGCGGTCCAGCAGGCGGGCGATGGCGCTGACCGAGGCGTGCTTCAGCCAGTCCTCGCCGAGGAAGTTCGGACGGAACTGCAGGACCACCGCGTCGACCGGACCGCGTGCGCGCTCATTGCGGAAGTCGTGCGGGAGACCGGAGCCCAGCAGCACGAGGTCGCCCGGGCGGAGGGGCGTGAGCCGGTCGCCGACCCAGCGTTCCGTGCCGCCCTTGCGCACTAGGGTGATCTCATACTCGGGGTGGTGATGCCAGACGCATCCGAAGTCCCTGCCGCGCACCAGTTCGCAGGCCACCAGTTCATTGGCGGCGTGCGGGGCCTGCTGCTCGACGATGGGCTTCATGCTCAGCGTGGGGCGAGGGCCCGGGCGAGGACGTTGCGGGTGATGCGCCGGACGCGTTCATCGGGTCCGTGCGGGCGGGACCAGTGGGACCAGGGCAGCACGTGACCGGGAGGCGAGGAGAGTCCCTGGCACCAGAAGATCGAGGACGCGTTGAAAGTGACCGAGCCCTTGGGGCCGGGATGCACCGTGGCCGTCCAGGTCTGCGGACGCACGCCGCCGACCCACGCCTTGCCCGCCCCCACGACCTCGAGGCCGGGGATCTCGGTGGCGGGCTGTCCGTGATATTCCCAGCCGATGAGACCGGGGATCGAGTCGCCCTTGCGCATGCCGGTGCCCTCGAAGATCCAGTGGTCGGGCCGGACGCAGGTCCAGTCGCCGCCGCCGTTCACCGGTTCGACATTCCGCGCGCCCATCAGCAGTCCCTCGTCGGGGCCGTGCTCCGGGAACGGGCCGTGGTTCTTGGCGCGGTTGCGCGCGTATTCCTGGTCGCCGCCGTAGGGTCCGCCGCGGAAGAGGATGCGGTCGGGACGCCCGTCGGCCGAGGGACGCATGGGCGTCACCCAGCAGACCGAGTTGCCGGAGAGGAAGAGCAGGGAGACGCCCTCGTCCCGCATGCGCTCGACGCTCCGGAAGGCGCGGATGTCCCAGTATTCGTCATGTCCGACGCTGAGGAACGCCCGGCACTTCAGCCCGCGGTCGGGCGTGTGCAGGTCGGAGTTGGAGCAGTAGGTGACGTCGTAGCCGTTCTCCTCGAGCCAGAAGGCCAGCGGGAATTCCAGCGGCAGGAACTCGCCCGAGCCCACCGTACGCGGATCGGCGACCACGCCGTCGAACTGCGCCTCGCGTCCGTAGGGGCGGTCGAAGGAGACGTCCGCCCAGGGTCCCTGCACGCCCTTGGGATGCGTGTAGACCGAGAAGTTCGAGGGCCACTTGTTGTAGGCCTGCCAGGTGTTGTCGCTGCACTGGAAGAGGATGTCGGCGGGACGGTCATCCTTCACGATGAACGTCACGTGGCTCTGCCAGTAGGGTTCGTCCTCGGTTTCCGGAATCGTCGTCAGCCGGCCCAGGTAGACCCCGCTGAGCCAGTCGGCGGGGATGCGCACCGAGAAAGTCGCCTCCCAGCGGCATTCGTGGAGGTTCTTCGCTCCCGGCGTCGGCGTGGGCTGCGTGCGGGCCTGCATCGGCCCCAGCTCGAGCACCTTGCGCGCCCCGCGTCCGCCATACCAGCCCATGCGGAAGAACTCGGCCCTGAAGCGGCGGGCGGGGTTCGCGGACACCATCACCTCGACCGTCTCTCCGGCGCGGGCGCTCTGCCGGGAGCAGTAGCCCTCGATCCACGTCGAGCGCTGTTTCGAGGCGTCCACACGCACGCGCGTGAGCTGCCAGTCCGTCGAGCCCTCCTTGGCGTTCTCCGCCACCACGCGGTTGACCGGCGGTGAGCCGGCCCCGATGACGCCCGCGGCCAGGGCGACGGACGACGAGGTGCGGATGAAATCGCGGCGGTCCACGGTCAGGGCAGGGGCTTTTCGAGGGCGGCCTCGTGGGCTTCGTTCACCGCGCAATCGGAGCCGAGCGCCGAGCGCAGCGGGTCGATCTCCTTGGCGCTGTAGCCGAGGTGCAGGTGGCGGTTCCAGCCCTGGGCCATCTTGAACCGGCCAGAGAGCGCCCCGACCGCCTCGCTCATGCGGTCCAGCGTGGCCAGGTAGGAGTCGGCGCCCTGACTGACGTCCAGCCACTCCTTCTGCGAGGCGTGGGCGGCGAGCGCCTGTCGCACCTGCGCGTGCACCGGGGAGACGTCGACGTAGAGTCCGGCGCTGACCTTCTGACGGAGCGGCGTGCGCAGGCCGTGCGGCAGCGCGTGGTAGACCGTCACGTCATGCGCGTAGGTGGCCTCGGGCGGATCGCTCTCGAAATTGGGCATGCCGTGCGTGAAGGCGGCGGACGTGGCCAGCCGGGCGCAGGCCATGTGGTCCTCCATGTAGTCGGAGAGGGCGTGCGTGAGCACGATGTCGGCGCGGGAGCGACGGACCACCGCGGCCACCTTGCGCATGAGCGGGATTTCGAAGGTCAGCGTCATGTCGCCCGCGATCGGCGCGTGGAACGTCGCGCCCAGGACGCGCGCGGCCTCGCGCGCCTCCCGGAGGCGCAGCGCGGCGGTGGCAGGCCCGTCCGTCCGGACCGAGCCGCAGTCGCCCGCGCAGAGGTCGAAGTAGTGCAGGTCCCAGCCGCGGCGGGCGAGCTGGAGCATCGTCCCGGCGGCGAAATACTCGACGTCGTCAGGATGCGCGAAGACGGCCAGGCAGGAGGGCATGGCCTTCAGTCGACCTTGACCGGGCGTCCGCCTTCGGCCGCGCTGCGGTCGGCGGCGAAGATGACCTTGAACGTGCGCAGGGCCTCGCGGAAGGAGGTCAGCGGCATCTCGCGCCCTTCGGCCAGCGCCTTGAAGAAGGCCTCGAACTGCGACTGGTAGGGATGGTCGCTGACGTCGCCGGAGTCGCACATCTTCATGGAGAGCGTGCTCCACTTCGACTTGTCCGACTTCAGCCTGTCGGAGTGCAGCCTGTTGTCGAGCAGGCTGCCGTGGCTGCCCATCAGGTGCGTCCGGAAGTAGTAGGGCTGGAGGCAGTCCACGATGGCGGCGCACTTGCCGACCGCCCCGTTCTTGAACTTCACGATGGTGACCGCGGAGGTGTCGTATTCGTAGGGGGTGAAGTAGGCGCTCTTCGACTTCGTGCTCAGGCTCATGACCGAGTCCACTTCGCCCGGCATGCACATCAGCAGGCCGTCGAGGGCGTGGCATCCGGCGGTGAGCAGGGCGCTGCCGCCGTCCTTCTTGCCAATGTTCCAGCGGTACTGTCCGTACCAGGGGCCGATGCCGTGGTAGTAGTCGACTTCGCCGTAATGGATGTCCCCGAGCAGTCCCTGGTCGATGAGGGCCTTGGTGGACTCCATCTGGCCGGAGAAGCGCAGCTCGAAGCATACGCAGCCCTTGACGCCGTTCTTCTCCGCGGCGTCGACGATGCGCTGCACCTCCTCCATCGAGTTCGCCATGGGCTTCTCGAGGATGATGTGCTTCCCGGCCTTGGCGGCGGCGACGGCCTGCTCGCAGTGCTGGCTCGGGTAGCTGGTGATGTCGACGACCTGGACGTCGGGATCCGCCAGCAGGGCGTCGACGGAGCGGTAGGCCTTGATGTTCCCTCCGTGCTTCGCGCTGAGGGCGGCGGAGTCGAGGGGGCGTGAGGAGTAGACGGCGGTCACCTGCGCGAGGCCGGTGGCGTTGATCGCGTCGATGTGGGCGGCGGCGGCCCAGCCGTAGCCGATCACGCCGACGTTGTATTTCTTGGTGCTCATGGAGTGGGGAAGGGTGCGGGGCGCGCGCGGAGTCGCGACCTCGGTCGGGAGACGCTGGGGGACGTCCCTTCGAAAAGGATGCGTGACCTTACTTCGGGCAGGAAACGTAAACGAGACGCTTTTTCTGCCTTATTAGTCTCTTTTCCGTCTTAACCGCTGAACGGAGGGGATACGTGGGCAAGGTGACACGGTGACAAGGGGATGCTGCGAGGGGCAGGGGCAGGGACAGGGACAGGGGCATGCTGAAGACAACCAGAGGTCCGAAGGATCAGAGGTAGGGCTGACCGCCTCGGTCAGCTGCGGCTAAGCGAGGGTGCTCAACCCTACCCGCCGCCTGAAACCTGCATCCACGTTTGCACCTTTGCACAGGCCGCAGGCCGGTTTGCACTTTTGCACCCAAGAGGCCGGCGCGCGGCGCTGGCCCCGCCTCTCAGAATTCCCCGAAGCCGAACTGATCCGCCAGGGCGAGGCACTCGGCCACGGGACGCAGGCCTTTGGACGGCGTGGGGTCGGAGAGGCAGGCGGCGGCGGCGCAGACGGCCAGTTTGAGGCGCGCCTGCATCTCCAGGCCTTCGTGCAGGCCGTACAGCATGCCGGCGGCGAAGGCGTCGCCCGCGCCGGTGGCGCCCTTGCTGTAACCGGAGGGAAGCTTGAGCGAGGCCTGCCTGAGTCGCAGCCCTTCGGCCGTCGCGCAGACAGCTCCGTGCTCGGTGTGGATGGTCACCGTGCGCTTCACCCCGGCGGCGAGCAGCTGTTCGGCGGCGCGGATCAATCCCTCGGCGTCACCGGCGGCGACCGGCGTCCCCAGGGTGTTCCCGGCCTCGATCTCGTTGAGCACGAGGTGGTCGGTGAGCGGCAGCGCGCTGAGGGCGATCTCGCGGAAGCGGGGGTGCGTGGCGCTGACCATGTCGACCGACGTCTCCAGGCCCGCCGAGCGGGCGTTGAAGAGCAGCTTGGCCGCGACCGTCTGGCCGCCTTCGAAGCTGTCCATGCGGTCGAGGAGCATGAGGTAGCCGAGGTGCAGGATACGCGCGTCGGTCTTGCCGAACCCGCAGTGCTTGAGGTCGAAGTGGGCGTTGGCGCCGCGGCAATGGAAGAACGTGCGCCGTCCGGTGGACTGCACGGTCATCGCGTCGGTAAAGGACGTCGGGTGTTCTTTGCTCAGATGCAGCTGGGCGACGTCGATGCCGTGCTCCTCGCAGTCGCGCTTGATCCACTGGCCGTTGGCGTCATCGCCGACGAGCCCGCAGGCCTCGAGCGGGAAGCCGGCCTTCATGGCTGCGAGGTCCTTAAGGACGTTGTAAGGCCCGCCCCCGTTGGAACGCGACTCGCCCAGGATGCTCGCGAGCGTGTCCTGCGCCGGGTAGGCGTCGATGACCTTGACGTAGTCGACGATGAAGTTCCCCGCGGCGAGCAGGCCCCTGCGTTCCGTACGGCCCATGGCGTCAGAGCGCGACGGCCTCCCCCTTGGCCTGCGAGCGCAGGGCGGCGTCGAAGATCTCGTGCGTGGCGACGGCCTCCTCGGGCGTCGCGCAGCCGAAGCGCCCGTTGAGCTCCCCGGCGCGTTCCATCAGGTAGGCGGCCCACATCTGCTGGATGACGTCGGCGAAGCCCGGTTCGAAGATGCCGCCCGTGACCGCCTTGAACGGCGTGCCGAATCCGAGGTCGGTCCGCTTCCAGAACTGCTCCTTGCCCCGCTCGAAGAGCCAGAGCGCCTTGGTGTCGGAGGTGCTGTAGCGGACGCCGCCCTCGGTGCCCAGGATCTCGACGTACCAGGTGTTGGTCGCGCCGGGCATGAGGCGCTTCATCTCGAGGCGCATGGGCACGTCGTGTCCGCCCACCTTGATCCAGGTGCTGAGCAGGGCGTTGTCCCAGGTGTCGCAGGCCGTCACGCCGCCCTTGCCGTCAGGGCGCTGCGGGTAGCCCTTCTGGAGCTGGGCGAAGACGCGGGAGGGTTTCCAGCCGAGGCGGAGTGGGATGTGGCAGGCGTGCATGCCGAGGTCGTTGAGCACGCCGCCTTCGCCGCAGGTGGCGTTGAGGCGCTTCCAGTTGGCGGCCTTGGTGGGGTCGAGGTCGCTGCTGTGGTGGAAGCCTGAGACGACCTCGAGCACCCGGCCGACGGCCCCGGACTTGGCGAGCTCGTACGCGCGTTGGGCGCCGGGGAAGAAGGGCATCTCCGAGCTGCAGCGCACGAAGCGGCCGCTGGACTTCACCGCCGCCTGGATGCGTCGGGCGGAGGCGAGGTCGATGCCGAAGGGCTTCTCGGCGAAGAGGTCCTTCCCGGCGGCGAGGACGTCGCAATAGAGCTTCTCATGCAGGTTGTGCGGGACGGCCACGTAGACCACGTCGACCTCGGGGTTGGCCAGCAGGGCCTTGGTGTCGGTGGTCTTCTGAGTGCAGGAGGGGATGCAGTCGAACCACGCGAGCGTGGCGGGATTGAGGTCCGCCACGGCCGTGAGCACAGGCTTCACCGTGACGTCGGTGAGCGCGCACCAGCGGGCGAACGCGCTGGCCATTTCGCGGCCCATGAGGCCGCCGCCGATGATGCCGATGTTGACTGATTTCATGATGGAAGATGACAGATGACGGATGACAGATGGCAGATGACAGAGGACGGATGACAGATGGCGGATGACAGAGGGAGAGTGTTTATCTGTGATCGATTCAGCACTCTATGCAGTCATCGATTCAGCACTCCTCTCCTTCCGATACGCCCGGGCCAGCAATGTCACGGGCTGGAGGAGGGTGACGGGGGAGCCGGCCTGGCGGAGTCCGCGCTCGATCTGCAGGTGGCACCCGGGGTTGGCGGTGGCTAGGACGGTCGCGCCGGTGGAGATGACATGCCCGACCTTGCGGACGAGGAGCTGTTCGGACTGCTCAGGCTGGGTGATGTTGTAGATGCCCGCGCTGCCGCAGCACCAGTTGGCTTCAGGGAGCTCGACGAGCCTGAGTCCGGGGATGAGCCTCAGGAGGTCGCGGGGCTGCCGGGTGACTTTCTGACCGTGGGTCAGGTGGCAGGAGTCGTGGTAAGTTACGGTCAGGTCACCCAGGCCGGCGCGGGGCGCGACGCAGCCTTTCTCCAGCAGCCATTCGTGCACGTCCTTCACCTTGGCGTCCCACTCCTTGGCGCGGGCGGCGTAAGCGGGGTCGTCGGCCAGGAGCTGTCCGTAATGGCGCAGATGGTTGCCGCAGCCGCCGGCGTTGGTGATGATCGTGTCGAACTGCGACGGCGGAAAGAGGTCGATCATGCGGCGGGCCAGGGTCCGGGCCGGCCCGGGTTCGCCGTTGTGGGCGTGCAGCGAGCCGCAGCACGGCTGGACGGGAGGCGTGACGACCTCGCACCCGTTGGCCAGCAGCACGTCAGCCGTGTCGCGGTTGACGTCGGAGAACGTCAGGTCCTGCACGCAGCCCGTGAGCAGCGCCACGCGGTGCTGCTTCTTGGCCGGGAGTTCGACCGGCCGGATGAGCTCGTGCGAGAACTTCGGCGAGACCGTCGGGCATTGCGGCTCCAGCCGACGCAGGTCGGCGGGCAGCAGCCTGGTCAGCCCGATGCGACGGAAGGCCGTCTGCAGGCCGAGCCGTTGGTAGAGCCGCAGCAGCCGTCCCGCGACGCGCAGCAGCCGCGGGTTCATGAAGAGCCCGCGGATCGTGACGGCGCGCCAGAAGCGGCTCGAGACGGTCCGGTTGAGTCCGGATGCGGCGACCTCGGCGCGGGCCGTCTCCAGGAGGTTCGAGTAGTCCACGCCCGCCGGGCAGGCCGTCTGGCAGGCGAGGCAGCCGAGGCAGTAGCTCATCTCGTCGGCGAAGGCCGGCGTCAGCTTCAGTTCGTCGTCGGCCACCGCCCGCATGAGCGAAATACGCCCGCGGGGGCTATGCCGCTCCTTCTTCGTCGCGTCGTACGTCGGGCAGGCCGGCAGGCACATGCCGCAGTGCATGCACTGCTGGAGCACCGAGTAGTCGAGCGACTTCAGCGACGCCTTCATTGCTCAGTCGAAGATCTTGCCGGGATTGAGCAGCCCGCGGGGGTCCCACGCGCGCTTCAGCTCGCGCATCAGGTCGTGGCTGCCCTCGCCGACCTGACGTCGCAGCCAGGCCTTCTTGGCCAGGCCCACGCCATGCTCGCCCGTGATCGTACCGCCGACCGCGAGCGTCTTCGTCACGATGTCCTCGAGCGCCTCGTGGACCCGGGCCATCTCGTCGGCGTCCCGTTCGTCGGTGAGGAAGGTCGGGTGCAGGTTGCCGTCGCCCATGTGGCCGAACGTGCCGACCCTGAGCCGGCGCTTCTTCGCGACCTCGGCGATGTATCCGACCATCTCCGCCAGCCGGTCGCGCGGCACCGTGACGTCCTCGAGGATCGTGGTCGGCCGCACCCGGGCGAGGGCGGAAAAGGCCGAACGGCGCGCCGTGGCGAGACGGGCCGCCTCCGCTTCGTCGGCGGCCGTGCGCACTTCCCGGGCCCCGCGGGCGCGGGCGATCTCGGCCATGCGGCCGGCCTCCTCGGCGACCGCGGCCGGATGCCCGTCGGTTTCCATGAGCAGGAGCGCCTCGCAGTCGCGGGGTAGGCCGATCTTCGCGTAGTCCTCCACGCAGCCGACGGTCGTGCGGTCGAGGAACTCCAGCGTGCAGGGGATGATGCGCGCCGCGATGATGTCGGAGACCGTCTGGGCGGCCTCCTCCATCGTGGCGTAGGTGGCGAGCATCGTCCTGCGCGCGGCCGGCCGGGGAAGCAGCCGCAGCAGGACCTCGGTGATGATGCCGAGCGTGCCTTCCGAGCCGATGAAGAGGTCCTTCATCGAGTAGCCCGCCACGTCCTTCACGCAGGCGTTGCCGAAGCGCGCGACCCGTCCGTCGGGCAGCACGACCTCGAGGCCCATGACGTAGTCGCGGGTCACGCCGTATTTCAGCCCGCGCAGGCCGCCGGAGTTCTCGGCGACGTTGCCGCCGATGGTGCTGATCTTCATCGAGCCTGGGTCGGGCGGGTAGAAGAGACCGTGCTCATTGGCCGCGGCATCGACGGCGGCCGTGATGGCGCCCGCCTGGACGCGGACCGTGAGATTGGGGGCGTCCACGGCCAGCACCTGGTCCATGCGGACGAGGCAGAGCACGAGGCTGCCCGGCGAGGGCACGCTGCCCCCGCTGAGGCCCGTGCCCGAGCCTCGCGTCACCACGGGGACGCCTCGCCCGTGGGCGAGACGCATGACCGCGGCGACTTCCTCCGTCGACCCCGGCAGCACGACCGCGCCGACCGGTCCCTTGAGGGCGGCGGTGCCGTCGAAGCCGTAGGGGAGGGTGTCCTCGGGTGACGTGAGCACGTGGGGCGCGCCCACCGTCGCCCTCAGGGCGTCGACGAATGTCGGGTCGGCGGCGCCCACGGGTCGCTCAGATGAGCTTGAGCGCCTCGTCGACCGAAGCGCCGCGGTGCACCATGGCCATGAGGGCCTGCGTGATGCCGCGGGGATTGGGGTGCTGGATGACGTTGCGGCCGTAGACGATGCCGGAGGCGCCCTGCTTGAGGAGACCCTCGGTGCGGACCAGGATCTCCTTGTCGCTCACGCGACCGCCGCCGCGCACGAGCACCGGGATCCCCGAGGCCGTCTCGATGACCTTGTGATACTGCGAGACGTCGTCGGTCGGGTCGGCCTTGATCACGTCGGCGCCCAGCTCCACCGCCTGGCGGACCAGGTGGAGGATCTTGGTGAGGTCGCCGTCGACCATGTAGCCGCCCGCGACCGCGTTGGGCTGGAAGACCAGCGGCTCGACCATCATCGGCATGCCGTAGTGGTCGGCCTGCGGCTTGAGCTTGAGGATGTTCTCGACGCAGCGGGCGGTGACGTCCGGCGCGCCGGGAATCTGGAAGAGGTTCACGCAGACGCAGGCCGCGTCGAGACGTACGGCCTGAAGCATCGTCTCCTCGATCATCAGGCTGAAGGCCGTGGACGGGAGCTCCTTGCCGTAGACGTTGGCGGTGTCCGTACGCAGGACGAGGGCCGGCTTCTGCTTGCCCGGGACGGACTGCAGGTGCCGGGCCTGGCCGACCGTCAGCTGGATGGCGTCGGGGCCGGCGTCGACGAGCGTCGCGACGACCTGGCGCATGTCCTCGATGCCCTGCAGGAAGCCGGGCTGGTTGAAGAAGCCGTGGTCGACGGCGACGTCGAAGCAGCGCTTGGACGAGGCGTTGAAGAGGCGGTTGAGGCGGTACTGCTTCATGAGGGGAGGGCGGGGCGGGACTTACTTCAGTCCCATGATGTGCTTGAGGACGTGGAGCTCGAGGACTTCGTAGTCGCGGGCGTCGCGATACTGCTGGACGAGCTTGCGGTCGAGCGTGCGGGCCTTCTCGACGAGCGCAAGGAACAGCTCGCGGCTGTTCCTGAGGTGGTCGGTGACCGGGCAGCCGCGCTGCGTACGGATGGCCTTGACGTCCAAGCCGATGAACTCGCCGCGGCGGCCGTAGCCGGATTCCTCGAGGACGCGGACCTGGTTGAAGGCCGCGCGGAGGTTGGCGCCGCCGAAGTTCTTGTCCTGGTCGTATTTCAGGCCGTTCTGGTCGTTGAGGTGGACGCTCGCCAGCTTGTCATGGGCGAGGGCGAAGGCCATCTCGTCGCTGGCGTCGAGGCCCGCGAGCATGGCGTGGGCGGATTCGATCAGCCCCTTGACGCGGCGGTGGTCCTTGGAGGCGTAGGAGAGGGTGAGGGCGTGGCCGATGGTGGGGACGTAGGCCTGGTCGGTCGGCTCGTTCGGCTTGGGCTCGATCCAGATCTCGATGTTCCTGTCGTAGTCGAGCATGGCGTTGACCGTCTCGAGCAGGCGCTGGTAGGCCAGCTTGGCGTCCTTGGCCTCGCGGATGTAGGTGCCTTCGCGGGCGAGCCAGAGCACGATGGCCTTGGAGCCGATGGCGTTGGCGATGTCGATGGACTTCTTGGTGCGGTCCCAGGCGTAGGCGCGGTCGGAGGCGCTGTTGGAAGTGTAGGCGCCGTCGACGGTCTGGTCGGCGAACCACAGGCGCGGGGCGACGAATTCCGGGGTCAGGCCTTGGTTGGAGAGCATCGCCTTCACCTCGGTGGCCCTCTTCTGGATCTGGTCCGGCTTGAGGCCGTCCATGCCCGGGACGACATCGTCGTCATGGAACTGCACGCCCTCGAAGCCAAGCGGGCGGTAGAGGGCGAACTTCTCCTCGTGGGGGAAGGCCTTACGGACGTCGCCGCCGAAGGGGTCGCCGCCCTCGCTGATGTTCCAAGGGCCGAAAGAGAATCGATAGGTGACGGGGGTGCTCATGGGGAAGGCCTCATTTTAGCATCCGGCAGGGGAATCGCTACGCTGGGCGTCTCCCGAAATGGCACTATCATCTCAACTAACCCCTTGCGGGAGGGGGTCCTTCTGATACGAATAACCCTATGAAAGCCATCCGTGAGAAGGTCGAGCTGCCCGAAGGGCACTCCTTCCGCGTGTTGCGTTGGTCGAAGTCCCTCCGGGAAGTCGAATGCATCCTCGGGCCAGGGCGGACCCAGCCGGTCCAAGGGGAGGGTAATCACTGGCACTTCCACAAGGAGATGGAGCTGACGCTCTTCACCGCGGGGGAGGGCACGCGTTTCGTCGGCGACGCCATCGGCGCGTTCGCGGCGGGCGACCTGGTCCTGCTCGGCGAACGCCTGCCGCACCACTGGCATACCTCGGGCGCCTCCGGCGGTCTCTCGATCCAATGGCACTTCCCCGAGAGCCACCCCGTCTGGGCTTTTCCGGAGAACCTAGAACTGCGTGAACTCTTCAAGCGAGCCGAGCTCGGCCTGCATCTGCGCGGGCGGACGGCGACGGCCGTCGCCGCGCTCATGCAGGAAGTCGCCCGGAGCAAGGGCGCAGGCCAGCTGGCGGCGCTGTTGCGTCTGCTCGCCGAAGTCGCCGCCGCCCCTGAGTCTGAACTGGCCCTGCTGTCGTCGAGGAGTTTCACGCTCAGGGCCGAGTCGCATTACCAGAAAGCCATCTCGAAGTCCGTCCAGCACCTCGTCGCCAACTTCCGCGACGAGGTCCGCCTGGACGATCTCCTGGAGATCTCCGGCCTGAGTCGGCCGACCTTCGCCCGGCAGTTCAAGCAGCACTCCGGCCACAGCTTCAGCGCGTTCGTCAACGAGCTCCGCCTCCAGGCCGCCCGCCGGGAACTGCGGGATGGTGAGCGGAGCGTGCTGGACATCGCGCTGGCCTGCGGCTTCCGCCAGGTGACCTTCTTCAACCGCCTGTTCAAGCGGGAGATGGGCTGCACTCCGGTGGAGTATAGGAGGAAGCAGCGGAGGAAGGGGAGATAGTTTAGGGGACTGGGTTAAGGGCTGAACCGATGGCAGAATTGCGCCCTCTTTGATTGGCTGGTTCTCCGGCCAACTGGCCAATCGGTCCGTTGGTCAGCTTTTCCTAGACTAAATCCGACCTCGGCTTCGCTGATTAAGATATGGGCAAGGCGGCGTCCTTTGCCCAGACTTTCCCCAACCCCATGAAGCTCCCCGCGCTCCTCCTGCTGGCCGCCGCGTCCGTCTCTTATGCCGCCGACCCGGCGCTGACGATCTACAACGGCGGCTATGCCGTCGTCCGTGAGACGCTGCCCATCGACCTCAAGGCCGGCGTCAATCAGGTCTCGTTCGCCGGCGCCACCGCGCAGGTCGAAGCGGACTCGGTCATCCTGCGCGATGTCGCGGGCAAGGCCGAATTCCAGATCCTCGAGCAGTCCTACCGTAACGACCCGGTCTCGCAGGCGATGCTGCTGTCCCTCTTCGAAGGCCAGGCGTTGGAATTCATCCGCCGGGAGGCCAACAAGCCGGATCGCCTCGTGAGCGGCAAGGTCGTCCGCAGTGGTTTCGTCCCGGGCGGCGGTTACGTCGAACCTATCATCGAGGTCGACGGCAAGCTGCAGTTCACGTTGCCGGGAGAGCCGGTCTTCCCGTCGCTCGGCACGGACAACGTCCTCAAGCCGACCCTGAACTGGAAGCTCAATGCGGCTTCCTCCGGTAAGATCGACGCCGAGGTGGCCTACCTCAGCCGCGGCTTCACCTGGGAGGCCAGCTACAATCTCGTCGCGCCGGAGAAGGGGGATACGGTCGACATCGTCGGCTGGGTGACGATGAACAACCGGAGCGGCATGCTCTTCGCGGACGCCAAGATCAAGCTCATGGCCGGCGACGTGAACCGCGTGCAGCCGTATCGTGAGAACGGAATCGGACGTGGGATGGGGGTGGCCGTCGCCAAGTCGGCCGAAGTGGTGACGGAGAAGTCCTTCGACGAATTCCACCTCTACACGCTCGGCAATCCGGTCACCCTGCGGGACAAGGAGACCAAGCAGGTCGAGTTCGTGCGCGCCACGGGCGTCAAGGCCGAGCGGATCTATGTCTACGACGGCGGCGGATACTCGCGGCGTGGTTCGGGCGCGGCGGGGAAGGTCCAGGTGTTCCGGGAGTTCCAGAATACTTCGGACAACCGGCTCGGGATCGCCCTGCCCAAGGGCAAGCTGCGGTTCTATTCCCAGGACGGCGACCGCCAGCTCGAATTCGTGGGCGAAAACCAGATCGACCATACCCCGAAGAACGAACGGGTCCGGGTCTTCACCGGCAACAGTTTCGACCTGGTGGGCGAGCGACGTCTCGTCAGCCAGAGCGAGCGCTCCGCCGAACGCACGGCCACCCAGGTGGTCGAGGTCAAGGTGCGCAACCGCAAGAAGGAGCCCGTCGAGATCCGCGTGGTCGAGCATGCCAGCCGTGGCGGCAATTGGACGCTCACGGCGCAGAGCCAGCCGCATGAGAAGAAGGACGCGACGACCTTCGAGTTCCGCGTCCCCCTGCAGCCCGACGAGGAGAAGACGCTGACCTACACCATCCGTTACACCTGGTAAGCCCTTTTGCGCCCTAGGTCCAAGCTCATATCCTCATGAAACTCCCCGTTCTCTTCCTGCTCGCCGGCGCTTCCGCCGCCTTGGCCGCCGATCCGGCTCTCACGATCTACAACGGCGGCTATGCCGTGGTCCGTGAGACGCTGCCCATCGACCTCAAGGCCGGCGTCAACCAAGTCTCGTTCGCCGGAGCCACCGCGCAGGTCGAAGCGGACTCGGTCCTCCTGCGCGATGTCGCGGGCAAGGCCGAGTTCCAGATTCTCGAGCAGTCGTACCGTAATGATCCGGTCTCGCAGGCCATGCTCCTGTCGCTTTTCGAGGGCCAGACGCTGGAATTCGTCCGGCATGAGACGAACAAGCCCGACCTCGTCGTCCCCGGTAAGGTCGTGCGCAGCGGTTTCGTGCCCGGCGGCCGCTTCGTCGAGCCAATCATCGAGGTCGACGGCAAGCTGCAGTTCCTCCTGCCCGGCCAGCCGCGGTTCCCGTCGCTCGGCAACGACAACATCCTCAAGCCGACCTTGAACTGGAAGCTCAACTCGGCCTCCGTCGGCAGGATTTCCGCCGAGGTGGCCTATCTCAGCAAAGGCTTCACCTGGGAGGCCAGTTACAATCTCGTCGCCGCCGAGCAGAGCGACCTCCTGGACGTCGTCGGCTGGGTGACGATGAACAACCAGAGCGGCATGACCTTCGCCGACGCCAAGCTGAAGCTCATGGCCGGCGACGTGCATCGTGTCGTCAACCGCACCCGGGGTTTTGGCGACGCCATGCTGATGGCGGAGGCCGCCCGCGGAGCCGACAAGGTCGTCACGGAAAAGTCCTTCGACGAATTCCATCTCTACACGCTGGGCAATCCGGTCACCCTGCGGGACAAGGAGACCAAGCAGGTCGAGTTCGTGCGCGCCACGGGCGTGAAGGCCGAACGCGTCTATGTCTACGACGGCGCCTACCAAGGGGGCGCCGGGAAGGTGCAGGTCTATCGTGAGTTCAAGAACACCGAGGCCAACAAGCTCGGCCTCGCCCTGCCGAAGGGCAAGGTGCGCTTCTATTCCCAGGATGGCGACCGCCAGCTCGAGTTCGTCGGTGAGAACGAGATCGACCACACGCCGAAGAACGAGCTGATCCGCGTGCTGACCGGCAACAGCTTCGATCTGGTGGGCGAGCACCGGATGGCGAACGAGAGCGAGGACGGCGCCAACCACGTCGCCACGCAGACCTTCGAGATCAAGGTCCGCAACCGCAAGAAGGAGCCCGTCGTGATCCGCGTGCGCGAGCATGCCCATCGCAGCAACACCTGGACCCTGACGGCCCAGAGCCAGCCGCATGAGAAGAAGGACGCCCACACCTTCGAGTTCCGCGTGCCGCTCCAGCCCGATGAAGAGAAGGTGATCACCTATACGATTCGGTATACGTGGTGATGAGGTAGGGTCGGCACTGCGTGCCGACCTAGTTGTCTCCGGCCGCCGGATGGTGGCCGAGGGTAGGGTCACGACTACGTCGTGACCGGGCGCGGCGTAGCCACGCCCCTACCTTCGGCCGCCCTGCGGCGGCCGGTTATTCCAACCGCTAGCCGCTAACCGCCAACCGCCACCACCTATTTTGCTAGCGAATGGAACTTGGCTAATTCTTCGGCAGTTAACGCGCGGTCGAAGACGGCGACGCCGCCGATCCAGCCGGTGAAGCCGACGCCACGGGAACTATGGATCACACGGCCGATGGTGAAAGGCCCGCCGGTGCCGTCGTTCTTGGGCTGGTAGATGCCGTGAGGATACCACCAAGGATTGAGCCGCAGGGCCACCAGTTCACGGGCCGTCTCCTGGCCGTTGGTGACGGTGACCTTGACCTTGGTGAAGGCGTATTCGCGGAGTTCCTGACGCGTGGTCTCTTCGGCCGCGAGGACCGTCACCTTGACCGGCTTGTCCTCCGGCGGGTTGTAATACTGGTCAGCGGGAAACTTAGGGTCTTCGCCCTCCTGGAGCCCGGGGATCTTGGCCAGGCGGCCTTGCAGCCAAGCATTGGCGGCGAAGGAGAGCAGCTTGTCTTTCTGGGGGTTATCCAGCCAACGGTCGCCGCTCTGGCCGTTGAGCCAGCCGGTGATCAGCTGCGTCTTGCTGTCGAAGGTCATCGCGAACGTCTGCCAGGACTTCGCCAGCACCTCGGGCGAGGCGTCTGCGGGCACCTTGGGCGACAGCTCCGCGGAGTTGCACTTGTGCAACGCATACTTGTTGGTGAACGAGCTCGCGCCGTTTTCGGAGACGTGGCCGCAGGCGGAGCCCTCCTTGTTCAGGCCCGCGAAGAGGGCGTATTGGCGTTGGCCGCGCTCGACCTTGGCGATGGTCTCCGTGGTCTTTTCCTTCAAGTCGGTGCCTTCGTGCCAGATGCCGGCGAGGGCGTGGTTGCCGCTTTCGCGGATGGCCCAGACGACGACCGTGACGGCCTTGCCGACCCCCTTGATGTCGAGCGGCGAATCATGCAAGCGGGTGCGCGGGACGAAGAGCAGGGGGCGGAAGTCGGGATTGGTCTCCTGCTTGATGCGGATCGCCTGGCCGAAAGGGCCTGATCCCAGCAGCGGGAAATCGGCATAGCTGGCGGACGGGCCGGCGTTCCAGAGGTCCTTGATGTAGTTGCCTGCATCCAGGGCGTAGTCGTTCGTCGCACCGGCCGGAACGTGGGCCGTGAAGCGCTTGCCCGGGGCCTCGCGTTGGGTGAAGTCCCAGAACGCCACCAATCCGGGCGTGTTGGTCACCGTCGCGACGCGCTCTTGGGCGGATTGGCCATGAAGCGGTGCGGAGAGCAGGAAGGTGGCGGCAAGGAGCAGGCGCTGCATGTCCTCAATGAAGCTCAAGAATGTCCAGGCGCAAGGGATGATTCATGCCGGGATGTTCAGGCCAGGATCTCCTTGATCACGTGTCCGTGGACGTCGGTGAGGCGGCGGTTGGCGCCGTTGTGCCGGAAGATGAGCTTCTCGTGATCGAGGCCGAGGAGGTGCAGGACGGTGGCGTGGATGTCATAGCCCATCGTGAAGCGCTTGCGATCAGCGGGCTTGAAGCCCCATTCGTCGCTCTGGCCGTGGGAGACGCCGCCTTTGATGCCGCCGCCGGCCAGCCAGTTGGTGAACACGAAGGGGTTGTGGTCGCGGCCCTTGCCGCCCTGGGCGCAGGGCATGCGACCGAACTCGGTGGTCCAGAGGATCAGGGTGTCCTCGAACATGCCGCGGTCCTTGAGGTCCTGGATGAGGGCCGCGGTACCCTTGGCCATGCCGAGCGAGAGCGGGGCATGGTCACGGGCGATGTCTTCGTGGGAGTCCCAGTTGCGTCGGGGGAAGCCGTTGTCGTTGCCCGACCAGATCTGCACGAAGCGCACGCCTCGCTCCAGGAGGCGGCGGGCGGTCAGGCACTTGCGGCCGAAGGCGTCCTGTTCTTCGGCGATATTGATCTCCTTGGGCCAGACCTTGGTGGAGTTGTCGATGCCATATCGGGCCAAGGTCTTTTCCGATTCCTGCGAGAGGTCGAGGGCGTCCGGTGCGGCGAGCTGCATCTTGGCGGCGAGCTCGTAGCTGCGGATGCGGGCCTCGAGGCGCGGGTCGCCCGGATGCGAATCGGCATGGGCCCGGTTGAGTTTGCCGAGAAGTTCTAGTCCGGCGGCCTCACCGGAGGGCGTGATATAGTCGGCGGGCGGCGGCGCGAGGTTGTCAATCGGCCGCGGGGCGTTGACGCGCACCTGCGTGGCCTGGTTCTGGCCGGGAAGGAAGGCGGAGTCCCAGTTCTTCTGGCCGTTGGACGGCAGGCCGCGGATGTCGGGCAGCACGACGAAGGTCGGGAGGTTGTCGTTGAGCGAGCCGAGGCCGTAGCTGACCCAGGCGCCGACGCTCGGGTAGCCGGGAATCAGGAAGCCGGTCGACTGCAGGAGGGTGGCCTGGCTATGCACGCCGGAACGGCCGACGATGTCGTGCACGAAGGCGATGTCATCCACGACGTCACCGATGGGCGCGACGATGTCACTGAGCATCTTGCCCGACTTGCCGCAGGGCTTGAACTTCCAGGGCGACGCGAAGGTCGAGCCCGGGCTGCTCTGGAAGAGTTCGACGGCTTCGCCCGGATCCCACTTCTCGCCGTGCTTCTTCTCGAGCAGGGGCTTGTGGTCCCACATGTCCACGTGGCTGGCGGCGCCGGCCATGAAGAGCTGCACGACGCGCTTGGCCTTGGCCGGGGCATGGAGCACGCCGCCGGTGGGCGTGGCGGCGTGGAGCGATTCCTGTCCGAGCAGGCTGGCGAGGGCGATGCCCCCGAGTCCGCCGCCTGAGCAGAAGAGGAAGTCGCGACGGTTCATCGCGGTGACGCCAGACTGACGATGATAGGGGGAGTCGTTCATGGTCAGTCGACGAAGTTGAATTCGTTCAGGTTGTAGATGAGCCGACAAAGGTTCGTGAGCCCGTGTTCGCGAACATACCCCGACATCGCTTCGGCCTCCTTCGCGGAAGGCGGCCGCCCCAGCGCCAGGCGGAAGGCCAGGTCGATCTGGGCGGGCGGAGCGGAGGCCTCCTTGGCCACGCGGGCTGCGAAGTGCCTGGCCATCGCGACCGTCAGGCGGTTATTGCGCATGGCGAGCGCCTGCAGGGCGTTGACGGTCTCGTTGCGGCTGGCGACCGACATCGAGGGGTCGGCGCAGTCCAGCACGGTGAGGAAGGGCTGCGGCTGGGAGCGGACGATGAAGCGATAGACCGAGCGTCGGTGGGACTTCGGGTCCTCGACGTCATGCTGGTCGTATTCGTAGTGCGGTGAATGCTGCGGCTTATCGATGACGAAGTCCTGGAAGCCCGGGCCGCCCATCGTGAGGTCGAGCTTGCCGGCCACCGCGAGCACCGAGTCGCTGACCGCCTCGGCCTCGAGCTTGCGGCGGTTCATGCGCCAGAGGAAGGCGTTGCTCGTATCGATCTTCTCATTGGCCGGGTTGCCGAGGGAGGACTGGCGGTAGGCCGCGCTGGTTACGATGAGCCGATGGAGCTGCTTGAGTGACTGGCCGCTGTCTCGGAATTCGACCGCCAGCCAGTCGAGGAGCTCGGGGTGCGTGGGCTGGCTGCCCATGCGGCCGAAGTCGTTCGGCGTATCGCTCAGGCCCCGGCCGAAGTGGTAATGCCAGACGCGGTTGACGATGACGCGCCAGGTGAGCGGATTGCGGCCGTCGGTGATCGATTTCGCCAGGGCGACCCGTCGGGCGCCTTCCGGGGCGTCGGCGGGCAGGTCGAACCGGGAGCCGAGCTCCTTGGCGAAGGGCAGGGTGCCCGGGCCGACTTCCTTGTCGGGCTGCTGGACGTCGCCGCGCTTCAGCACGAAGATCGGACGCGGCTTGCCGCCATTGGCGCCGGTGCCCGCGAAGGAGCCGGAGCCCTTGTGAATCGTGCCGACATACGCGACCTGCGGAGCCGGGAGGGCGGCGAGTTCTTTGGCGATCTTGGCGCGGGCGGCGGTTAGCTCGGCGAGGCGGGAGTTATCAGCCGGCGAGACTTTGTTCGAACCCTTGCGGATCTCGGTGCGCTCGCGCTCAAGCTGGGCGATGCGGGCGTCGTCGCGTTCGGTCTTGGGGCCGTAGAAATACCCGTCGGTCAGGTTGAGCCTTCCCCAGCGCGGGCCGGCCTCGATGCTGTCGAGTGAGGTCACGTTGGCGCCTAGGGCGACGTTGCGGCCCTTGGGGTCGATGGCTTGGAGTTCGGCCAAGGCGAAGATGTAGTCGTTCCTACGAAGGGCGAGTTTGGTGGCCGTCACGCGCAGGTAGCGTCCCCTCAGTCCTTTCAGGGGGAATCGCTGCGGCTTCACGCCGGGATTCGGGACGTCGGCACCGGTGAAGTCGGCGACGGTGGTCACCCCTTGGACGAATTTCGCGTCGTCGGACAGCTCGACCTTGTATCGGAGCGGGAAGCCGAAGCCTGCGCCGATGTTGTTATAGGTGTCGTGGCAGCCCGTCAGGATGACCTCGGTGAGTTCGCGGGCGACGCCGAGATCGACCTGCGCCCATTTCGTGACCGACTGCTCCTTGGAGATCGCGCTGTGGTAGCCGTACTCCGGGCGCTCGACGGCGGCGGTGCCCTGCTTCAGTTCGTCGATGAGCTTGCCGATGAGCGTCACCCGGCGGCTGTCGACCGTCGCGATCCGCTCGTTGACGGCCTTGATCTCGCCGTCGAGACGGGTTCGCTCGGCGACCAACGGGGCACGTCGCTTCGCCACGACGGGGTCGACGTCGAAGGTCTTGTCAGCCCGGTCCAGGGCCGCGAAGACGGCCTGCAGGCGGTAGTAATCTTCCTGCTTCACCGGGTCGAACTTGTGGTGGTGGCAGCGAGCGCACTGCGCGGTCGTCGCCAGGAAGGCTCCGGTCGTGTTGGAGACCATGTCGTCGCGGTCGGGGCGCGGGCGATCTTCCCGTCGAGCTTGGTCTCGGGGAGTTCGGCGTGGCCGATGAAATCCCAGGGGCCGGCCGAGATGAACCCTTGGGCCACGTGGCCATCGAGGGTGTCGGGGTACAGCGTGTCGCCGGCCAGCTGCTCCTCGACGAAGCGGGCGTAGGGCTTGTCCGCGTTGAAGGCGCGGATGACGTAGTCGCGGTAGGGCCAGGCGTTGGGCCTGAGCTTGTCCTTGTCGTAGCCGTGGGTGTCGCCGTAGTGCACCACGTCGAGCCAGTGACGGCCCCAGCGCTCACCGTAGCGTGGGGAGGCCAGCAGGCGGTCGGCGGCCCGGCCGATGGCCGTGGGCAGGTCCTGGGAGGCCTCTTTCTCGAAGGCATCAAGCTCTTCCGGCGTGGGCGGCAGACCGATCAGGTCGAAGTTGAGCCGACGGAGGATCGTGCGGGCGTCGGCGACGCCTGAAGGCCGCAGGCCCTTCTCCCGGAGTTTCGTCAGGATGAACCGGTCGACGGGGTGGGCCGCATCGCCGGAGGGCAAGGCGGGCTTGGTCAGGGGCTTCAATGACCACCAGTCCATAGGGTCGGTCTTTTTCAGGGAGGCGGATTCCGGCCAGACCGCGCCTTCGGCGATCCAGCGCTTCAGCGTAGCCACCTCGGCGCCACTGAGCCGTGCGCCCTTGGGCGGCATGCGGGTCTCCTTGTCCTCCGTCGTCACGAACCTGATGAGCGGACTCTCGCCGGGCATGCCCGGGATGATGTTCGGCGCGTGGCTGTCGCCGCCGTGCAGGGCGACCTCGCGATCATCCAGCCGGAACTCGCTCTTCTGTTTCTTCGGCCCGTGGCACTCGACGCAGTGCTTTTCGAAGATCGGCTTCACCTCCGACTCGAAGGAGACGGCGGCGGGGAGCGCCGCTGAGACGAGCAGCAGGGCGGTGAGGAAGGCTGGATGAAAACGCGTGTGCATGGTTCGTCGTCCTTGGTTCATTCTCAGCGGATCAGGATTCCTTTGCCTGAGCCGCCCTTGGGCGTGGTCTTAGGGTAATCGGGGTTGGGCTTCAGCACGACGACTTTGATCACTTGATCGAACGGCAGATCGGCCGGGGAGCCTTCGGTGCGGACGCCGTTGACCTTGAGGTTGCGGACGGTGCAGTCCAGGTCTGGGGAGAAGATTTCGACCCATTTCTCAGGTGCGTTCGGTCCGCCTCGCTTGTAGGTCACCGATAACGGGCCGATGCTGAGGAGATGCCAGTCGGGTGCGATGGGGTGACGCACAAGGACGTCTTCAACGCTGAGCCCGTCGGTGTCGGCGTGGACTTCGATCTTGCCGGGATGATTGAAGGTGAGCTTTTCGAACCGGATGTCCTTCAAGGTGCCGATGGCCGCGCTGAAATCATTGTCCCGGCCGAGTTCGAGGTTGGGCTGATCGTAGAGCTTGAATTCGCGTATATCGGTGATGCGGCGAAGCGTGATGTCAGCGATGGGGCAGGCCAGCGTCGTGCCGTCCGGGAAGCGTTTGACGCCGGGCAGGAGGCGGATGGCCCTGGCGGAGGCCACGCCTTCGGGCGCGCCCATGATGTCTTCGATGACGATGCGCTCGATCGGTCCGTAGCTGGGCGCGTAGTTCTTCCACTCCCAGGCATTGAGCGCGACGTTGTCGTCGTGCGGATCGCCGCGCACGCCCCGGATGAGGCCGTCGCTGGCTGGTCCGTTCACATGCACGCCGTCACGCCGGGTTTCCTCCAAGGTGATGTTTTCTATTCTGAACTCCCTTGCGTTCGCCAGATGCACGCCGAAGGGCCTGCTTTGGCGTATGGTGAGGTTCCTCACCGAGACGCGGCGCACGTTCTGGAGTAGGATGACGCCGTGCGTGCCGAAGGCGGTATCGGTCTTCGAGGAGAGGCCGAGCTGGTTGCCGTTGAGACTGGCGGCGTTGGCCAAGGTCGACCATACGCCACCCTCGATGGAGATGTCGGCATCGCGGGGCTGATCGGCCGGCACGGGCTTGGTGTTCAGGGTGACGACCCGCTCGTTGCGCACCATGCAGGTGTTGGTGCCGGGCTTGAGGCGGATCTCCGCGGTCGGGTCGGCGCTGAGCTTCTGGCCGGATTTCAGGACCAGCGGGCCGTCGAGGTAGTAGGGTTGCGCTCGCGCGGGGATGTGCAGCGTGCCCTGGGCGTCGAGCGAGGCCTGCATGGCCTGCGTCCAGACCTCCGCCGTCACCTTTCGCGCCTCCGCCTTGCCGGAGGCGTCCGGCCATTGCTCCGTCCAGGATTCCGTGCGGACGAGCGCTTGCCATGCGCCAAGGGGCTTATCCGCCGCGTGTATCGCGGCCAGCGGCGAGAGTAGGAGGGCGTAGAGAAGTCGCATGACTTATCTCGCCCAGCGCAGGTTGAAGAGGATGTGGTTCATCATGGCCTCCGAGGCTTCGGCGGGCGTGCCTTCGGCGAGGGCCTTGAGCAGGTGCCGGTGGGCGCGGATGGTCTCCTTCTCGGGCACGAAGTCGTCCCCGCTCTGACGTCGGTAGATCTCCACCAGGTGCGCCTCCCACTGCCAACGCAAAGGCTCCCAGAGGCGGATGAGGCTGGCGTTATCGCCGCGGGTGACGACGTGATGGTGGAGGTCGATGTCCAGACGTGACAGTGCGGCCAAGTCCGTCGCCCGTTCCTGGGCGGCGATGTTCTTTTCCAACGCCACGGTGTCTTCCTCGGTCCAGAGACGGTTGGCCAGCCGGGCCGCCATGCCCTCGATGGCCGCGCGAGCCTCCATGATTTCCCTCATCTCAGATCCCGAGAAGCTGCGCACCCGCGTGCGTCCGGTCTTTTCGAAGCGCACCAGGCCCTCGCGCTCCAGCGCGATCAGCGCCTCGCGGATGGGCGCTCGGCTCGTGCCGTAACGGCGCGCCAGTCCGGGTTCGCCGAGGGCGGATCCCTGCTGCAGCCTGCCGCTGACGATTTCACGGCGCAGGCGCAGATGGGCGGCCGTGGCTTGGTTGGCGGCGCGGGGTCGGGGCATGCTCTCAAAGTGTCGACACTTTTACCGATGGCAAGTTTCTCTATCCGAACCCTTCTGGGGACTTTGGCTCAGCCACCGCCCGGCGGTGGAAGACTCAATTGAAGGTCGGGGGCGGCAGCGCGGTGATCGGCCTGATGCGGCTCGGATCCTGGGCGCGGGGGCGCGGGTCGTGCCAGCGGGCGCGCGGAGCGGGGGCCTGCGCGTCGAGCCAGGCGCCGAGGCGCAGACGGAGTTCGGCCACCGAGCGGGCGGCGCCGTCGCCGAAGGCCGAGCTGCCGGCGTCGTCGGCGTAGGTACGGACGGTGCCAGCGCGCATGCCTGGGAGCTGCAGCACGGCGGCGCCGACGGCGTCTCGGTCCTGGCCGGTGACCGCCGTGTAGATGGCGAGGTATTCGGCCAGTTGCTGGCCGGCGCGGAAGGCCTTTAGGCGCAGGCTTGGCTGCGGGCCGTCGGGTCCGGGATAGAAGA
>Ga0194116_10001292_pt1 | contig 36498 bp, 64 predicted proteins | sample TA2MahsurfametaG_4_FD_148617 | JGI IMG/M metagenome (GOLD analysis project Ga0194116, IMG submission 148617) | Freshwater microbial communities from Lake Tanganyika, Tanzania - TA2015008 Mahale S9 surface | ecosystem: Environmental > Aquatic > Freshwater > Lake | place: Tanzania: Lake... | reverse complement strand
TGACAAATCTCAAGCAGAACGTTTCCGTAACGAGTACCTACAACGAGTTGAAGAGATTGGTGAGATGGAGTTTTGGGTTCCAAAATCTAAAATTAAAAAGTGGGAAGGGGAGAACGACATCTTATTACAGATGTTTTAATAAAACAGAAGTGGGGGTTGATAATTAATAATAAACCTCTACTCATTTGGTATAGTTTTGGTTATTTTATTTATTATTTATTAAAAAAAACACAATGGAAATTATTATCGGTATTATGGTCCCAATTATATTAATTGGTATTATAGCGGTGTCTTATTTGACATACAAAGAGAAATAAAAAAAGGGACTTTGAAGTCCCTTTTTTTATTTTATATCAGTAGACTCTAATAAAGTATATGAAAATTTATTTCCATGAATTTTTGAAGCCTTTTTACATAAAGACATAAACACATCAAAGTCTTTTACTCTTTTGAATACTTGACAACCCTCACTCCAATTCTCAACCCAAGTCGAATCTTGACCTGCCTTGTGGATGTTAATACCAAACATACCCGTGTCTGTCACAGTCTCTTCAAAAATTAGATCTCTATTACCGTCCCTCCATACTGTAACATTACCATTTCTTTGACAAAGAGCCGAATATTTACCTTGATGTAAATCTATTTTGTAAACACTTCTATATTGTCCCGGAACTAATCTTGCAACACCTTTTTTATTATGAAACTGTTGAACTCCTTTTTTACCAGGATCACAAGTAGCCATCCAGCAATAAAATTGCCATATACCTTTTTCATCTTTAAAAGATATTGTAAGACAATCATCAAAAACATTTGTAACTTTTTTATAAACTGAAGGTGAAGTATTTCTCACACCTACAATATTCACATCATAACTTTTGTTCGATGTGTCTTCAAACCATTTATATCCTTTAGATTTAACGGCCTTTTCTATTTGTTCTTTAGTGTAACACATAATTATAAACTTAATAACATATCGATTAGATCCGGATGTGGATACATGTCTACTTTTCCTCTAATAACATTTGTATGTGAATACATACCTGGTGTTGAGTTAGCTTTATTCAGATCTAAAACATCAAAACCATCTGCCCCTTTTTCTTTAACCCATTCAACAAGACCAACTCTTGGATCGATATTATATTTATTGGCACAATATAGTATCCAATTCTTCAAAGTAACTAATTGACTCTCTGAATAATTGTGCCAGTATTGATAACCTCTGAACGGTTTTGCTAATTTAATAACTTGTGAAGGATCTGCAGGTGTATTAACGTAAGTTTTTCCGTTTACAATTTGACCCATAGAACATACTTCAATAGCTACCGAGTTTCTATGCATCAACGAGTTTCCTGTTCCTGTGTGCCAACCATAACCACCTTCAGGAAAACATTGTATTAGTTCTCCATCAAATTTAACGTTGTTATTTAAAACACTCTGACCTCCTAAAATAAATTCTGTTGCAACATTTCCTCTGTTGTCTCTTGCCCACATATCTGCAACTTGATATGGGTTTGGTCCTCCTGCCGTGTGATGTAAAAATATCCATTGTTTTTTAACAGGACCTTTGAAGTATGTACCTTCCGACATCCAATACTTTTTAATTTGTAATGCATGAACTACTTCGTTATTTTCAGCATTATCTGTTGTTAAAATACCCATGTGCGCCCATGTTTTAGGACCGACTATTCCGTCAACAGTTAATCCGTTTTTCTTTTGGTAAGTTTTAACCGCCGATTCAGTTTTTGGCCCAAAATCACCATCAACTATAAGTTTTAAAAATTCTTGTAAGGTTCTAACCGATTCACCTTTACTACCTTTTTTTAGTGTTTCCATAATATTATATTTTTTATATAATTATATCAGACTTTGAAACTTTGTAAATTATTGATATTTATAATAAAATAAACCTTTAAAAATTTTATTATGAAATTAACTAAAGAACAAGTATTAGGTATTGTTAGACACGCTTTAACGTTTGTTGGTGGTATCGTTGTCATGAAAGGTCTTGTAGACGAGACTACAGTTACCGAAATCATTGGTGGTGCTATTACACTTACCGGTGCTATTTGGTCAGTTATTGCTAAAAACAAATAATCATCGTTGATAATTTTTAGTTTAACCCCACTCAAAAGGTGGGGTTTTTTATTAACATTATATTTATTAATTAGTATGATCAAAGAAGGTAATTTTAAAAAACTAACAACAACGATAGAAGAGTTAAAAAAATACAAAAAAGTATTATTTTTGACATGTTCTAACAGATATCAAAAAATTTTAGAAAAACAAACACCAAAATCTACAATATTGGCAAAAGCCATGTCATCAGAATTAGATAATTTTACAATTATTAATGTTCCTGATTTAAATATATACCCATGTGAAGGTAACGTATCTAGAGAAGATGGAAATAAATGTGGTGTGAAAGATGCTTTACTTAAAGACAAAGAAAAAAACCCATCAGGAAATCACAGGTGTTGGGCATCTATACATAACCCTGACGATGAGTTATGGAAAATATCAAAAGAATTATTTGAATCTGATTGTGTAGTATTTTTTTCTTCAGTTAGATGGGGAAGTGCAAATATGTTTTATCAAAAAATTATTGAAAGACTTAATTGGATTAATAATAGGTATATACCACTTGGTGAAAGTAATTTATTGAAAGATATTTCTTCAGGTTTTATTTGTGTTGGTCAACATGATGATGCTGAAAAAGTTTGTGCAACACAAATGGACTGTCATGACTATTATGGTTTTAAAGTAAATACAGATTTGTATTGGTATTGGATGTCAGAAAATATAGAATTTGATGGAGAAACTCTAAAGGGTTATTTAGAGAGCTATCCTAAATTTTTCAAAGAATTTAATATATATAGAAAGTTTATTTAACAACATTAGTATATTTATTAAGTAAAAATACTTATATGGAAGAATACGTTGGAATAATAATTGCTTTTATTACAGGTGTTATAGGACCAACAACTGTAATTTATTTCAAAAACCTTGTAGAGGGTAAAAGTAAAAAATCTGATATGGTTAAAGAAACATTGCACGTCAGTGAGTTAATTAATCAAAAAATTGAACAAATAAAAGATGAATTTAGCGCTGATAGGGTTTGGGTTACACAATTCCATAACGGGGGAAATTTTTATCCAACAGGTAAGTCGATGGCAAAGTTTTCAGTAATGTATGAAACAGTAAATTCAGGAGTTTCGTCTGTCCAAAGTAATTTTAGTAATATTCCAGTCAATTTATTTTCAAAATCCATCAATCAATTATTACAAAATGATTTAATTGAAATTCATGACTATAAAGATGAAACAATTGCAACTTACGGTTTGAAATATGTTGCAGAAGAGTCAGGTTGTAAATCAGGTTATTTATTTGCAATCAAAACGATTGATGACAAATTTATAGGTACTTTGGGTCTTGATTACACAAAAAGAAAAACTAAATTAGATATGGAATCAACCAATCATTTGATGGTACACGCCACTTCAATTGGGGGCGTATTGATGACACACTTAGAAAAATGAGACAAAAACTAATTGAAAATTTAATATTAAGGGTAAAAAAAAGATTAGTTACTGAAAGAAAATCAGATGAACTATCTTTGAAATTATCCAGATTGGTAATAAACCAATTCAAAAAAAAAGAAAATTTTGAACTTGAGGGTATATATTTTGAAAGAGGAGATGAATACGCATCATTTGATTTCGAGTGTTATTTTTTAGAGGATGTTGATTTAGATGATCCATTTTCAATTCATGCAGAGGCCGATATGGAGGAAATTTTTATGGAAATTACATTTAATCCACAATATTTTCCAAAAAGTATGGAAGATTTAGTTGCTGAAGTTAAAGAAACCATTGAACACGAATTAGAGCACGTTGAACAACAAAATTTTGAAGACATGGAATTTGATCGTGAAGATGAAATTGAAGATGAGGACGAAGAATATAATTTCAAATATTTAACATCTAACATTGAAATACCTGCGTATATAAGAGGACTTATAAAAAGATCTAAAACCAAAGATATATCTTTAAGTGACGCCATGGAAGAATGGTTTAAAGAAAACAAAAGAAAATTCAAAAATCCCAAAAAAGATTGGCCAAAAGTTAAAAAAGTATGGACAAGATTTGCTAATGAAATGAGAAGTAAAGAAAAAATCAAAAAATTTAAATAATTTATTTGTATTATCGAAAAAAGTTTTTATATTTGTCGTAATAAAAATTATATATGACAAAAATAAAAAAATGGTTCAGACGCCAATTCAAAAGACTGAAAGTAAAATTTTATATTTGGGAACGAGAAATTAGTTGGTTTAAAGCACCACAAGACACTACAGGTTATGAAAATATAACAACCGCGATAGTAAGAAAAATGATTAGTCATTCGGACTCGAAATTCACAATCGCTCCGTTATCAGGTAAGAGATACATTGTTAATAAAACTTTGGATATCTTTGTCATCATGGAGGATAGTAAAGTAGAAATCACAAATCACGTTTATCATTATGTATCAAGTTTAGGTAAAAGAGATATCGAAAAATTAATAAAACTTTACGATACAAAGGTAGAAACCGAAAGAGTTAATTACGAAGATCAAATCAAATCACAAATCACTAATACATTACAAAAAATTTATGACAAAATCAATAAACAATCATCCACTAATTAATACACCAAAAGGCTTAGGTAAGGTAGAAAAGAATTACGTATCTGAATTAGGTTTTTTGATGTTGAGGATAGATAATTTAGATGGGACTTACACCACATACAATTTAGGAAAACACGACCCTACAAACAATATTTTCAGCAACGAAATTTTTAAAAATGAACATGAAAGAATTCACAGATAACGAATTATTTGAATTGGCTCACAGTCAAATTAAAATAGGGGATAAACATTTTTTTTTACAAACAATAATAACCATTTTGATACTTACCCAGAGCACATTTTTCATATTGAATATTATATCAATATATTTTTTTGGGCCCATATGGTTAGTTTGTATAGTGTTATATCTTTTTCACCGTAAAAAAATTAAAAAATCAGAAATAAAAGTGCAAGAAATATTAGATGAATTGAAATCAAGAAACCTATGAAAATTTTACTATTAATTTTATTATCACTATCATTATTTAGTTGTTCAAACTGGAAATATAAAGATATTAAATATGAAAGATGTGAACAACTTGAAAAAATACACGTTCATCTTTATCACCACGATAGTTGTGAATGGTATTGTTTATATCTTGAAGAAGCCGAATACACTATTGAAGATACATTTAGAATTAAATATAAAACTGATAAAAAAGGAAAAGTAACAAAAGTAAAATTAGTAAAATGACAGAAAAAGAATTACAACTTTTAGGTTTCCGAAGAGAAGAAATAAAAGAACACGATGAAGATACGTCATATTACTATGTACTTGATATAGTAGACGGACTAACTTTTATAACACGAACAAATGAAAAAATGAAAGATGGTAATTGGTATGTTGAATTTTTTAATACAGACCCACTTGTTATATTTCATGAGTTTGGAGAAATACAAGCATTAATAAACACATTAACAAAGGCGATTGTAAAATGATTTTATATAAGATTTTTAAAATGTTTTTATTATTTGGTGTTGGTGGTTTAGCTATGTTTTTTTGTGGTGTTTATTCTATATTTGAATTAATAAAAATAAAATAATATAAAAAATGAAAGAAGACAAAAGATTCTTGCAAGGAGCACTAATGGAGCAACACAGAAGAATTGTAAACGAGATTGCTGACATAAAAGCAGAAAAGTTTGAATTAACCGAAGAAGATAAGAAAAAAATCTCTAAATTAGAGGGAGATTTAAAATTAGTGGCACAAAAACTTTACGTATTATACAATGAATAAAATTCCAACACATGATCCGCAAACAGGAGAATTAAATCCGTATTACCAAGAACTAACCGGAGAAAGAAATCCTTTGTTACCGGTAGAAGAAATTATAATACCCACATTTGATATTAAACAATTGATTGGTAAAAATTTTAGGTATAAAGGAAAATATGGATTATCAACTTGGACTGATAAAGTAAAGGCGATTATATCACACAATAGTATACAATTTGAAACACCATTCAAAATTGTACCCCCAAATGAGGATGGTTCACTAACTCCACATGGTAACGAAATAATTGGTATGAAATATAATTTTATTGTTGTATCAGAAAGAAGTGAACAAAATTATGAATTTGAAGATTGTATTTTTTTATTAGACTAAATATGGAAAAAAGAAGCAAACATTACGGAGACGTGGCAAAATGGATAGAAAAAGTAATTAACTCTTGTGAGACATACCAACAGACAAACGCTGCCAATAAATTGGTTATAAATTTTAAAAAACAATTAATGAAAACAACTCCAGACAAGTATTGGAGAGATTATCAGTATGACCTTATTTGGTCACTTGAAAATTTAGTAATATATAAAAGACAATCTTTCATAAAAAATTATGAATAAAAATCCATTTGACCCAAACATGTTTAAAAACCTTGAAAATGTAATGAAAGGTTTTGGTGATATTACATCTAAACCATTAATTGATATGAAACTAATTAAAAGACTGATTATTTTTGCAGGACTTGGTTTTTTCTTATTTGGTTTTAGTATTGGTTTATTAGTTGGATTGATGTTTTAATATGTTACTGATTAAGTTTTTAGTTGTTTGTTGGTTTTTTGTCCTATTACTTTTCTTGTATTGGATTGGACAATACCTTTATGATGAAAATAAAAAATAAATAAAATAAAAAAATGAAAGTTAAACTAGAGTATTTGTGGTTAGATGGTTATAAACCAGAAGCCAATTTGAGAAGTAAAGTAAAAATTATTGACTACGAAAAAATTGTCAGAAATATGGACGATGGCATCAATCTACCAACTTGGAATTTCGATGGTTCATCAACAAATCAGGCTGAAACTGGAAATTCTGACAGAATATTAAAACCGGTTGCTTTGTACAAACATCGTAATTTTCCTTCTGAAAACAAAACAATATATGTTTTGTGTGAAGTAATGAACCCTGACGGCACTCCACACGAATCCAATATGAGATCAAAAATTGGTAAAGAACAGGAAGATTTATGGTTAGGTTTTGAACAAGAATATTTTATTAGAGAAGAAATAAATGGAAATATACTCGGACATAAAAGAAATATCTTGAAAGGGCAAGGTGAATACTATTGTGGTGTTGGGCATAATGTAATAGGTAGAGACTTAGTTGAAGAACATCTTGATATGTGTTTGGATTATGGTATTGACATTACTGGCACAAATGCCGAAGTTGCATTAGGTCAATGGGAATATCAAGTATTCTCAAAAGGTAAACTAAAGGGTGGGGATGATTTATGGATGAGTAGATATTTTTTATATAAAATCTCTGAAAAATTTGGTTACCACATCGAACTACATCCAAAACCACTTACACACGGACAATGGAATGGGTCTGGATTACATACAAATTTTTCAAACCACACAATGAGAGAAGAAGGAGGAAAAGAATATTTTGAATCATTGTTTGCAAGTTTTGATTTAAGACATTGGGAACACATCAAAGAATACGGTTCATCAAATGAATTAAGGTTGACTGGAAATTACGAAACACAATCGATTGATAAATTTAGTTGGGGTATTTCTGATAGAGGAGCATCAATCAGAGTACCACAACAAACTGCAGAAAATTGGAAAGGTTATGTTGAAGATAGAAGACCTGGTTCAAACGCTGACCCATATAAAATTATATATCAAATAGATAAGTCAATTAAAAATGTAACTGAAATAGAAGATATTAAACACAAAATTAGCTATAAACTTGATATTAATAATTTAAAAAATGATTTTAAAACATTATCAAATGATGAGTTGTTAAATGACTATAAAAATGATGATGGGTATGAAATTGATAAAGAAACAATGGTCGAATCTAATATACCATCTGAAGAAATCAAATTTGATTTAAATGGAAAATAATTTAACAGATTCTGAGAAGTTAACTTATATTTTAAAAACTGAATTGAAAATAACTGAAGAAGTTTTAAGGGGACATAAAGCTACTGATAATGACAAGTTTTGTGAAGAAAGAAAATTGATAAATAAATACAGAAAAGAATTAGGAATTATAAAATGAAAAAAATTAAATTGAAAATTTATAACCAGATAGTAGATGGTGAAATTAAAAAAGATTTACATTACTTTGGTGGAAAAAAAGTTGTTTATGTATTACCAAACAATGTGACAGGTCATACTTCACTTGATTTGGTACAAATTAAAGATAAAAATCAACTCATAAAATAAATATAAAAAATGAAAACAATAGAAGTTAATTTAGGTGTTGGGATGAATATGTTTTTTGTCGAACCAGTCGAGGTTATTATTGACGATACTTTTGAAAAAAGGTACAAAAAGTATTTAAAGTTTATCAAAAAATTAGAAGAACCTGATTATGAGTTTCTTATTGATGACCCAAATCAAAATAAAGTAAGAGAATACACATTTGAAGAATTTTTTGAAAAATGGGAAAACAATGAAAAATTCAAGAAACAGTTCAAATAATATGAACAAAAAAATAAATAAAGATGACTTTTGGTGTGAGTACAGTGATTTACCATCACCTATGGCTTATAAAGATTCTTATACTGATTACGATAGTATGGGTAATCAAAAGAGATTTAATAAAATTGAAACCAAAAAAAATACTTTTATGAAAAGATTAATAAGAAAAATAATGTTATGGTTTTCATATCGTTATTCAAATAAAAAAAGAAAAGATATTTGGGATTTATAAAAATTAAATTAAATGAATAAAAAAATAAACCAGCTAGATAAACAATACCAAGAACTTTTATTTGACATTATAGAAAATGGTAATATAAAAGAAACACGTAACGGCAACACCAGATCTGTTTTTGGAAAACAAATTAGACACAAGATGAAAGATGGGTTTCCATTACTCACAACAAAGAAAATGTATTGGAAAGGAATTGTAACAGAGTTGTTATGGTTCTTACGTGGTGATACTAACATCAAATACCTTATAGACAATGATTGTCATATTTGGGATGGGGATTGTTTCGCTAACTACATAAAACATAATCCAACTGCAGATAAACAAATGATTAACGATGCTATTCAGATGGTAAATATAAAAGATTGGTTCATAAACAAAATTAAAACAGATTTCGAGTTTGCGAACAAGTGGGGTGAATTAGGACCTCTGTATGGTAAACAATGGCGAAAGTGGGGTAGAAAAGGAAACTATGTAGTTAATGAAGGCAACTTAAAGTTTTCAAATGGAAAATTCACTGAGATAGACCAAATCGCAAACCTAATCAACGAACTTAAAACAAACCCAGACTCAAGACGACTAATGGTTAATGCTTGGAATGTAGGTGAATTAGACCAAATGGTTCTTCCACCTTGTCATTATGGATTTCAGGTTTATACAAGAGAATTGAGTTTGGAAGAGAGGAACAAACTAGTTGAGGGTGTTCCGGAAAGTTTAGTAGATGAACAAAAAGTTCCTAAAAGAGCAATCTCTCTAATGTGGAATCAACGTTCAGTAGATACATTCTTAGGTTTACCATTCAATATAGCATCTTATGGTTTATTACTTGAGATATTAGCTAAAATGACCAACATGATTCCTGATGAGCTTGTTGGTAACTTAGGCGATGTGCATTTATATGAAAATCACTTACCACAAGCACGTGAACAGATAGTAAGAGAATCTTTTCGATTACCTAAACTTAAAATAAATGATAAATTTTGGGCCGATAATTGTGGTTTAGATACTCATATTTTATCAATACTTATTGAAGACTTTCAAATTGAAGATTATCAATCACACCCAACAATTAAAGCACCGTTATCAAATTAAAAAAATATAAGTTATGGAAAATTTACAAATCAAAATTACAATCACCGATGGTAAAAAGGAAGCAAAAGCAACAATTAGTGTAAACGAATACCAATCAATAAAAGAAATGCATGGCATCAGTATGCTGGATGAGCAGGTAGATATTTTATTAGAAAAGATTGAAAATAAATCACACCCAACAAGTAAAACACCATTATCAAATTAAACAACTATGAAATCATTTAAAATAGCAATAGGATTAGGATTATTAAATTTTGCACATGGAATGTTCCATATAATTCAATTTATACAAAGTGTTTTATTAATTAGTGAGACACATGAAACACATTCTATTTGGTTTTCAATTCTATGGGCTTTAGTTGGTTTATTGTCATTAATTATAGGTATTAAAGATTATCGACACCACAAAAAGTGTGAAGTTGAAAATAATCATTACTTATAAAAACATAATCCTAAATTAAATTTGAATATAAACAAAATAAAATATAAACTATGAAAAACAAACTAATTGAATTTTGGGGTCTCTATTACCCCGTTGTACTTGCCTTCATTTCTTTTCTTTACTCAGTATCTCTGTGGTTTAGTGGACAGAAACTAGAAGGAATATTTGTTGGAATTTGGGTTCCTTCAATACTAGCTTTTGCTATAGCCATTAGACAACGTAGAAATGATTTTTTTAAAAACAAAAAGAAAAATAAATAAATGGAAAACAAAGGAATGTTTATTATTGGTACAATTATTTTTGTACTTTACATGGTAGGATATCTGACTATGATAACTAAGATGAATAAATTACAATCTAAAGAAAATAAAGTTGAAAAAAAAAGAATAATCCTAAACCGGATCATGACGCCGGACGGTACGATCATAAAATCGATGCATCATCATGACTATGTGACCCATGTGGATAAGAACGGTCTTCAATACATGGTAGACGGTGGACATAGTTACCTAAGAAGAAACGTGCATGAGACTAAATTGACCCCTTTGATGAAGGTGAAGAAGTTCCTATTAGGCTTGATCGGCAAGACTTTAAAGGATCCTTTGGCATACACTGAACTTACTATCTATGAAGACGCTCCGTTTGAGGTGATTCGTGAACACTTTCATCGCGGCGGTAGGGGCAAGGATGGGTGTCAGCCCTTGACTTGGGTACCCATGTCAGAGATGAATAACTCTTGGCTAAAGGCGTGTATTACATATAATGAAGATATACATATGGGAGACAGCTTTGCTAATAAGATGTATAAGGCTGAGCTTGAATACAGAGAAAAGAACGGAATCTTTATCGAAGACGTCGACTAACCGACTGTCTTACTTATCTTTACAGCATTGGCTATTCTTCTGTCTCGATGAGACAGTGAAGCAGTCGGTCTAAATACTTTATCACAGATTGAACCAGTCAAGTCAGGCACAGCGGTCTTTCCTTTTACCGCATTTTCAAAATTTCTAGATTCAGCGCTAGTCTTAGTTAGTTCCTTCCTAGTCTTAATGTATTTAGGAGCAGAGGTTGTTCCGGAATTAATATATACTAAATCTTTTGGAACTCCCTGAACATATGGTAAATAGTAATCTTTCATCTCGTACTTGATAAAGTTCAATTGTACTGACATGATCGTGTGTTCTAAACCTTTGGATTTAGCATAAGCTTTTAGTGCTTTTAATCGATCTCCTTGCCATTGACATAATCCAACCGCTCGACCATCGGTCGCATCAGTCTTAAATCTAGATTCGACTGACATGTTTCCGGCTAATGCAATAGCTTCATTCTTAGTGAAGCCTCTCTGCACTAATCCATTTACTACAGAAATAGCTTTCTTGAGCTCATCTGCTGTGATGTCAGCAGCAGTTAATACGCCTTCGGCCGACTCAACGTCTTCGTTAAGTCTTCGCCAATCCAGCATATTAAGAATGTAATTCATATTAAAATAACCAGTTTCCTGACTCCTTACCTTTAGATACTGATGATCTTTTAAACTCGTCATCAGCATCGTCCATCGTAACTCCTAACGCTCCAGCGATGCTTACTTCAGGAGTCTTGATCTTGCCAGTAACCAAGAATGCTGCAAACTTATCGATCGCTCCGTCTAACGTGTGAATCGAGATAATGCTTGGAATGGATGCGTATTCTCCAGCAACCGGCAGTTCTCTTTTATATTTTTCAGGCTGTGCCTCTCTAAAACCAGTCTCAGGATCGGCTCCCTCTTCGTCTGGACTAAATCTCTTAGTCGATACCATATATGGATTTTGAGTACCCTTTTTTCTGGCCTCCTCGTTCTCCTTCTGTAACTCAAAACCTGCAGTCTTAGTATAAGCGCTCGGTGCTCCTTGAGTACGTGCTCTTCCCTCTTCAAAAAGTTCTTTTCTAAACTTTGCAAATGAGTTCATCAACCAGGCTTGAGTTCGACCTGCGTCTGATCCCAATGCCGTAGCCAATTCATCAAACTCTGGTTCCTGTCCGTATGAGTATCGGCTTCCGTCTATTTCATTGATCAGTTTCGCCTGTATTTTAGGATTTGACTTTGCTGCAAGCGGGGCGAATCTGCTTGCGAACACTCTTAAGAAACTATTAGAAAGAGCTTCGCCTTTAGCTGCCGTTCTGGCCTCTCTTGTCACTCGAGGTTCGTATTCTGGAGTTACAGGTAGAGCATAAACATATAGCGGTTTTTCTAGTGAAGGAGCGTATTTCTTTCCTCCTTGTCGAGTCATGGCTCTAACGAACTCTTGGATCTTACCGTTAGTGTTACCTCCCTTAGTGTCATGGACTCCTCTTAACTGTGATCGATCTACTCCACTAGTCGTCAACTCAGAATAACCGTAATCAACCACCTTTTTTCTTTCTGGATCCCAAGCCATTACCGCGTACTGTTCTCCAGTAGCTCCCTTACTTGCCTGCTTGTGATAGAGAAACATAAAGAAATCGATATCGCGATTTACCACGAATATCCTGATCTCTCCAAAAGGAATAGATTGTAGGTACCATGCAAAGTCAGTATATTCGCTTCGAACCTCCTTGTCTTGAAAAGGGCTACGGTTTGACTTGCGTCCTCTTAACTTGATGGGTTCCGGGATCTCAATGTCTGGTGATGGGATAAAATACTTATATGGCATGGGTACGGCTGACCTTGATTTATAAGTGTGACCCATTTGAGGATACTTTTCAGTGTAGTGCTCCTCTTTAGTATGGATCTTTCTGATCATTTCTTTTGGAAGACCCAATTGACTTAGGTTAGAGTCTTCAAATATCGCAAAGGATTCAAAAGTTGGCGAACAATAAATGTCTCGATTAGTCATTATACGAAGTTTTTTATTATTTATTCGATAAATAATTAAAAGTGTTCTCTATTTTGCTAAAGGATTTTCAAAGTTTTATAAATGAGGCAATAACTCTAAAGAGGGAGGGAGGAGAACACTATTTAGAGAGAGCCAATACTAGGCTTGCTCAGCTAGAAGTAGTTGGTTTTATCAATGTTAAGGGAGAAAAAGTAGAAGCGACAAGCTCTGATATCTCACAAACTCAACAGTTTTTTAGAGAGGTGTTAGCTAATATCGCTGATCCAGATAAGAGTCAAGTGTTTAGCGATACTGATATCAAACCTGGATATATTGGAATTATCAGATTGGGTCGACCTAAGGTGACTCTCGCAAATGGAGAGAAAGCTTTACCGGTCTTTCAAGTATACGAAAGGACTGATAAGTCTACTGGAAAAGAGGTGCTTCGTACAGGTACCTGTTTTTGGATCTTTACGATAGGTTCACAGGTTTCCACCATCAAGCTATACGATGTGGATGGAAACAAGCCTTCCGAAAAGTCATACTTAATTAATAAGTCAATAGAGCACATGATGGCAGACCGCGAGGCTGAACTTGCCAAGATATCTAGAGTATTTTCGATCAGGCTTGACTCAAAGGAAGACCTTGAAAAAAGACACTCAGTCATCCTGACTCCGGCTGGAATCTCAATCATTCATCTAAAACTTGATTCAGGAGACGTTAGAGATCAGTTGGACCAATTCATTAGTAAGTCTACCGTTACTAAACAGGAGACCTTTCAATTGATCCCTGATTCAAACCGAGAATCATCATTTAGTCTCGAGGCAGTTCCAAAACAGATGAATGTTACTCCGGATAAAGTTTGGTTTCTTGAAAAAAACGAAAAGTTTAATACTTGGGGTGCAATGCCGATAATCCAGTCTCGACAGATAAAGGGCGTAATTGGTAACGAGATCGCGATCAAGCTCGGCAAGAAATGGCTACACTGGTTGGAAAAACCCGTATTCAACACTCCGATACAGATAGATCGAATCATTAGAAAGGGAGACACAGTCACTCTAGCTAAGGAAATGGGTAATGGCGACTGGTTAGTGAATGTCGGTACTGTTACAGATATCGCAATTGATTCAAGAGCAAGCGAGTTCCCTTATGTAAAGACTGCGGGTTGGGACACGTCTTTTATCATTAATCAGGAGGAAGCTACTAAGATATTCGTTGATTCAAGAAACGTGAGCGAGAGCTTAACACAAGTCTTAAGTTTTTCAGAGTGGACTTCCCTTAACCTTCGATAAATGCTCGAATATCCTCTCCGTCAGGATTGTCTAGAGTCCAGCATGCATCTCCAATTGAGCTACTAGCACAGTCTACGGTAGGGTCAATCTTTAGTTTTGCCCATACTCGATCCACCATTGGATTCTGACGGCGACCTTTACCCGAATAGAGATGGCCCAGTCTATCGACTAGTGCACGATAGATCTTAACTGCTAGGCCCTTACCTCTAAGCTCTTCGTCCAGTGTGATGTGAGGTTGATATAAGTAATCATAGATCACCTGAAGGGTTAGCACTATTCCAGGAGTAGGAACACTTTCTCCAGGTAAGATGACTCCCAGATTCATCATGTTGCCCTCAGACTCCAACCTTACAAACCTGATCCCAGTCCAGTCCAGTTCCTGATTAAAATATTCTCTTCGTTCAAGTACGTGTTTTAACACTCATCTTCTTTTTAGTTATTTATTACAGATTGACCTAAAACTCCAAAATAAATAAAAAAAAGAAATGGGATGTCTCGACTTTTAAAATTCAACGAATGGAATAGACTGACTGAGGCTGAAGGTGATCCTGGAGCAGAGGCTGTTCAACCGGTGATGCCTACTCCTACCACTCAAATGACAAATACTGAAAAGGGACTGGCCCAAATGAGTAACTGGGCAAGGGCTAAGGGACAGGAAATAGTTACTTCTGCCATGGCACAAGATCAGCAGAATCGAGCAAATCAAGTAATCCGCGCTCTTAAGGAATCGGCTGGAGGCAAGACCTTAGGTAAGAACGTGATCAATATCAAGGGCAACACTCACTTGCAAGTCTTTTTAAAGAAACTTGGAGTGTTACGATCTAAGGCAGGTCCATTAAAGGACGGCGTCACCTGCTATTTTAATGGAGAGACTGAAGCTGCTCTTAAGACACTATGCGGATTAGATCAGATAGATTTTTCTAATCCTGAATCAATGGACGCTTTTGCTAAGAGTTGGGTAGACAGAGAAGAAGTCCTTGATGCGAATTTTAATAAGGCTCTACTCTCAGAGGTTAGCACTGCTCTTGCGGCTAAGAAACCCGAACTTAAAGTATATATTGATACTGGAATATTAAGACCCTACTATGAAAAGGTGTGGCAGGCTGGCGGGTCGTCAGATTATGCACTCTCTTTGACAGGGAACATATTGGATGACATGTATAAGTTTAATAGCATAAAGGAAGGAGGACTGGCAGACGACACTAGAGATACTGGGCCAGCTGCTGATCCTTGTCCTTATGAGTATGATGCTAAGACAGGTAAACTGACGTATGGTGGAACTGTGCATCAATTAAAAGTAAATCCTCACTTACAAAATAGCGTTAGCATGATCAATGGCGGAAGCACATCAAACCGATGGCATACTTCTAGAGGAATTATCTGGCCGACTTGGAAGTCTGCTGCGACTAAACTTGGAATAACTGACCCACTTAGTGTGGCCAAGTCGTTCTTTGAGATGACAGACGAACATGCTAAAAAAGTATATGAGCTTACCTTCTATAATCCCATGGTTAAGGACAAGGGCAGAGAGACGGTAAGCCCGATGGTAAATCACTGCATGGGAACAGGTTTTTGGGGAGCAATCACACACGGAGAAAAGACCATTGCCAACACTGTCTCCAGAATCTCTGACATGGGATATTCTGGATTGAATGATGCGATTCAAAAGATAGGAGACAAGATCGTGGTCGAGATCATGCTAGAGGAACAGATAAAACTGTATCTTTCTTATTCTAATGCTGGAACGTATGGAAAGGGTTGGACGTTAGGTCTTCTCAATTTTCATAGATACTTTGTTTCAGTCTATGCTGACCTGCCTTCTGACTCAAAATTTCCCGATGAATATGCTAAACGTGAGGGAGCAAAGACAGCTGGTTTTTCTGGATTAGCACAATTCGCTTAAAATTTATAAAACATCGATCCTAACCGGTCAGACTGACCTTTGTTGATTGGGAAGGGTGTAGAAAACTGATGGAAGATTTGGGAATTCTCTAGTCTCTAAACTTTCCAGGAAACATGCGTCTCCATTCGTGACCGTGAGGCACGTCCTTAGCTCTTACGCCAAAGATCTTTTTTTCGGGTTTCATACCCGGAAGACATGCGTCTTCTCCGTTCCATTTAAAGCCATTACGACACGCCCAACCCTTGATAAAAGGTATCTGTAGTGGCTGACCTGTGACGAACGGAAAGATTACTCCGCTCTTGTTCTCGATCTCTTCGATCTTGCCGTGTTTCACCTTGATCTCAATCTCTCTACCCTGTCTAGAAGTAAGAGTGATCTCTTCCTCTCGGTGCCAGCTTTCAAACAATTGTACGTAAGTCTTCATTAATCAAAAAAGTTTTTTAATTTTTGCATGGATTCACGGTTACCTATGATCCCGGAATTTACCCTCTCAACTAAATACTTAATGGTCTCCGGTCGAGAGTCTGCCATGTCGCTCTTCTTTTCGTCCTCAATAGTCACCTGTAACCTCAAGTGATTTGATAAGATTTCATCACATTCATAAGCTACGACCTTTGCTGAAGCCTGCATCATCACAGTAGTGATTGGTTTTACCCAGTCTGCCATGCCCCAACCTGTAGTCTTTATGCCTAAGCTCTTAGAATAGATTCCAGTGCCCAATGAAAGACACTCAATGTCTTTTACTTCAACATTAGGTCTGCTCTTCAATACGTCAGCAACCGCAGCCATTGCTGGGTTATTTATGTACACTCCTCCGTCAACTAACAGTCGATCCTTGCCCTTAAACTTCATCTCGTAAGAAGGCAAGTAAGTCGGAGCAGCTGAAGTAGCTCTGCATATATCCTTAAGTCGTGCATTATGGTCATCTGACACACTGGCTAGCCTGCTCTTAAACATCACCACCTCATTGTGTTTGATATCGTATGAAGTTGCGATAGTAGGTTTTAGCACGGCCTTAAGAGTGGACTCACCAAAGTATTGAGTAAGTACCCGGTCCAGCCCGTTAGGTGAAAACTTGGGATTAAAGATAGAGTTGATTCCACTGATGGCCTTTGAGAAGATATTAGTCTTGTGTGGAAATATCTCATGGCCCTTAGTAGTATACAATTCGATTAACTGATCTAGAGTCAAGCTCGGTGTCTTGCCGTCTTTAGTGTAAGTAAGACCACATGCAATTATTCCTCCAGTCGAGGTTCCAGTAATAACGTCAAATAGTTCATGGATTCTTCGACCCTGAACCATTTCGATCTCTTTTAAGATGAGTAGCGGAATGATTCCTCTAAGTCCGCCTCCGTCTAGCGATAATATTCTAACCTTTTTATTCATGATGAGGTAAATCTTTTAGTTATTTTTATCTATTCTATTACTGGTGTGACTGCCGCAACTAATTCATCAATGAAACTAGCTAAGATAGTAGAATCGACTTCCTCTGTGCTTAGGATGAATGAAGCCTCTTCCTTGCTGGCTTCAGTAGGCTTACCTAAGTATCTAATCGTCATTCCATTAAAGATATGAATCACGCGATAATCATTCGATATTACTTCTTCAGGCTTGAAGGTTTTTATGTGATCCACTAGAGCTTCAAGAGAAGATAAGGTCTGGGCTTTTACTATGCCGTTTGATTCCTTACTTATGATCTGAACGTCTCCGAATCCAAAAATGTGTGTCGTATTAAAATTTGACATTTAAGTTAAGTTATTTTAATTATTTATCAAAAAAAAAGGATCTCTACTTAGAGATCCTCATAAGAGCCTGACTTTAAAATTTATATTTTAGTTCCGCAAGTTGGACAAAACTTCCAGCTTGATTTTTTAAGACGTGAACCGCAGCCTGTGCAGTAGTTTCGGATCTCCTTTACTTCAGCCGGTTTTTGGGATTCAGGTAGGATCTGAATGTGGACCGTGTTACACGTCCATGAATCATACGAGTCTGAGTCATTATCGAACTTTTGATTCGAAGATTCACCCTTTTCAGTACGACCCGTTTCCATGAAATTCATGGAAGCATAGATCGAAGTGTTGTTCCCAATCACATCGTTTGAAAAGGATGTGATGTTCGTTTGAGTAGATCCTCCATAGACCGGCTGATTCGAAGAGTCATAAGTCCAAGTTATGTGATTGTTCAGACCGACTGCTTGTTCTGAATTGAGACCATACGAAGGATAGAATCTAGGAGTGACTAGTTGTTCATAGAACTGTACTCTTACTCGACCGTTTAGCGCGATCGCTTCCTTTACCGAAGAAGAAGTTTGATCCACTTCATAGGTCTCAAATAGAAACTTTTTAGGCTCATCGATCCATCTCTCTAGGAAGACTCTTTGTCCTGGCTTGATCACGATTCCTGCACTAGATGTTTCTATTCCATCTAGGAAGATCTTAGCAAGGACCTTTACTGTTTTTGGATTAAATAACTCGATCTCGAAATGAGTTCCAGTTTTTAAGTAGACTGTCTCGCCGTATTGTTTTAGGCGATTTCTGTTTACTGCAATGTTTGCAGTCGGGCTGGATAGACCAGGTTTAAATGTTGGGTTGTAATACATAGTTTACCTGTTATTTTTATTAAGCAGACGTCTTCACGGCAAATACCGCTCAAGAGTTATAAACTCGACGCCGACTAGAGTGTCAGGCTCTAAGTATATTTAACTATGATCAGATAAAAAGTTTTAACTTTTCCTTTTTTCTGAGTATAATATCAAAAAAGTATTATGAAAGAAAAAGCCATTGAAATACTTGGAGCGGCCGACATGATGATCTCAGGATCCAAGCCCAGTTATTCTAATCGTCATCCAAATAACCTACTAATATTTAATGCTAACGTATAATGTAAGTATAGGAGGAGATATTGATACCATAGAGGGGTTAAAAATATATCTTTATAATAAAGAAAAAATAGGAAGCGTTAGTATATATGGTTTTGATTTTTTACCATATTTGAAAGAACGTATTTATAATATCATACCTGAAACTTATGGCTTTAATTATCAAAACTGTTTATTATTTTTTAACTTAGAAGTTAATGAAAAATATAGAAGACAGGGTTATGGTTCTATTTTAATGAATGAAGTAGAAAGGTACTCAAAAAAACTAAAAATTAATCACATACTTGGACATAGAGATTTAGAAAACGCTGAAATATTTTGGTCAAAACTTAATTACCAAATAATCGGTTCTGACGACAAAATAGAAGTTTTCTTTAAAAAAATTAATTTTTGATAAACAATAATATATTTATAAAATTATTTAATTTAAACTCCTTCAACTAAATGAAAAATAGTGAACCTGAGATATTTGTTTGCAAATGCCACTCGCTTGAACATCAAGCTAAGTTCTTCTATAACGATGAGGATCAGAGGTTATATGTATATATCCATTTAACTCAGCATGGATTCTGGAAAAGGCTTGTTGCAGGAATCAAATATATCTTTGGCTACTCTTCAAGATTCGGAGAGTGGGATCAGTTCATCTTTAAAGAGGAGGATGAAGCTAAATTAAGAGAGTTTTTAAATCAAATACAGAGAGAAAAAGATGGCGACCCAATCCCTTAAAATGAAAATAGGAATCGTCGAATACGATTTCAACGAGATCATCGAAGAATGGATCAAAGAAGAGTGTCGTAGAGAGGCAAGGTCCATAATAAAAAAGATGCTCTCTTGGGATACTCGATACACTTATACTCTATTAGTAGAGTTGATAATCTATCATGAAAAAGAGATGGGCAACGCATTATGCCTTCACATGGATTTTATGCAATCCAAACTAGTTGAGGTCAGTAAGACAAAAAAGAGTAGGTGATTTTGCCATTGCCATAAACGCTGCTTCTGCACATGCTTCTTGATCGTCAAATGGATTAATTGATTGATTCTACTATAAGTGCGGCAATGGCTTTAGAATCTTTACAATTTTCAATTTTAGCATAATTCCAATCACTTGCAGTTCCACCGATTCGATCGCGATCTGCAATTTCACGTGAGTTATCTTCTCTTCTTATGTTTTCTTGTAGATTTCTTGGTTCAAACCTTTCCCTATCTTTCCAAATATATCCACCTTCCATTGTTTGATTAAATCCTTTAGTTTTGGAATTTACAATGGGAAGACCAAAGTGATCTGATATTTTTTGATAAACTTGGGTTGCAATACATTGCCTTCTATATTTTTCTGGAATAAAAATGTCGCCTACAATTATTTCACCATCTTTAATTACAATATTCATTTTACCAAGTCCCGGTTCACCGTCTTGACCTGTAATATCTTCATCATCAACCTTGATTATAATATTTTATACTATACCAAAGTGTCTTTCAGCACTTCTTCCTAAACGAATCTGAACCCTATCTTCTTCTATTTTATTGAACCTGAAAAATGATTCATAATTCTCATTAATATATTGACTAAAAGTTTTCACGATATTCTTTTTCATAAAACTTTCTTACTTTTATTTATCTTTAATGAATATATTGAGGTCAGGTTAAGAGTTGACTGCTTTCATCTGAGCATCCGTCAATTCGACTGCGATACACGCTTCTCCCTGTTCCCTAATCAGTCTTTCCATGTGAGGGATAGTGATCCAAGCATGGCCCCCTTGACCCCAAGATTTACCCCAAGAGTTTTTAATCCTGATCTTATTAGCTCGAGTATCCACTCCGTTTAAGACATATGCATGTCCTCCAAGTATTTGACCTGCAGGTTGGATGAATCCCAGTTGATTTGGCGACATCATTTTAGAATACCAATTGGTGCCCACGACTAGGGGTCCAGTCGTCAATATGGTGTTCACTATCGTCTTGATATCGAATGCCCAATAATAACTCCTGATCTTTTTAGCTGCCTTTAAGTATTTGGCCGCTCCTCGAACAGAGGTACCTTCATAGTTCTCACCCGGCCATTCGTCAAGTCTCTGTGCGTTTTCATAGATTAGTTGAGGAGCAACGATCGGTGCGATTCCAGCATGCTCGACCGGGCCGTCCTCGATCCAATGAGCCCACGCGTATCCGACACACTGTGGAGTGTCTCCTTGATCTCCCCACCAACCGTTGGCGTTCCAATATCTTTGTGTATAATTGACTACTCTATTTACATGTAGGTGTTGTCTCACTAGGTATTTCTTATCCCTAGCGTCTGGAGAATAGACTCTATTTAAGGTCTTAGATATCAAGGTTAAGAATTAAGTTTGATCCAGATTGCATAAGGAAGTAGTGCAGACTCACCAAGATATTTTTTACGAATGGCCTCAGCCGCTTCCTTGCCTCCTTTTTCATAAGCGTCCAATATAAGATCGTTTATTTCCTCTTGTGAAAGTTGACCACCCTCACCTCTAAAATCCGCTTCAGGTTCCTCTTCCTCGAGGTTGGGCTCCTCTTGTTTAGGTTCAGAATATCCTTGTCGCTGAGCTGATTGATATTCTTCCTCTGCATCCAGATTCTGGATTGCATCGTCAACTATCGGATAAAAAAGTTCTTCGATTAGACGTGCATCCTCGATCAAGACAGCGTATACTATCTTCAACATGGACTTAGGATCTTCCTGATGAGCGGTCGCAAGTAGACCAAACACCATCCAGAAAAGCTGTTCTTCAAATGCTCCCATCTCGTCCCAAGCTTCATCGCTATCTAAATTGTTCTTAAATCGATCTAGTCGATCCCTTACTTCAGCATTGCCTAGGATTGCTTTGTGGAATGCCTTTTGCATCTCAGGTCCATACTTAAATTCTTGTGCCTCGTCCAATAGAGTATCGGTGTTTAGGATCACCAATTCAGCATCATCTTCAGAAAGGTGCTCTAAGCTTAATTGTAAAGGTAACATGTAGATTCCTTTGATTGCCTCATGAATCAAGACTGACATGTCAACTCCTCGGGCAATGATTTTAGCACCAGTTCCCTCGATCAGATCTGCAGCAGCTTCGCTGTCCTCCAAGTCTCCTCCCTTTGCTATCTCATCCAATAGGTCCTCGGCTGATTTTTGTTTTTCCTCGTATTGTTTAGGAGAAAAGTTTTCTTTCTCTTCAAAGTCAATCTTACATGCTCCAGCAGTTCCGCCTCTCAGCATCATCTTGATCATCTGTTCAGAAAATCTCCAGTCATTGAACTGGGCTATGCTTGAGATCTTATTTAACAGTCGAATGTATTCTTCAGCATCATCTCCTAAAATTTCCTTGATTCCGTTCTTAAACATCGGCAGGTTTAGAATAGCCTTCGAAGTCAGACCCTTACCTTGCTGGATAGTTCTTAAGATCTTACGTCTTTGGATCTCGCTAAGGATCTTGTCATCATCGATGTTTTCAATCTTCACCTCGATCTCTGATTGATCCCCTTCATCCGGAGTTTCCATTACTATCTCTCTAGCTTCACCTCCCAACTTAAAGTCCAATACTACGTCGTCAAGCAGCGTCTTAAAAAGGGCTCTGAATGAGTCTTCTGCCAATTTAGAAAGTTCCTCTTCGTGCCCTCTTTGCATCTGTTGTGACTGACCTACAAATTGCATGAATCTCTGGATATCATCACGATTCTCACGTTCAAAGTCTGCCATTCTAGCTCCCTTCTCAGCGCTAGTCTTTTTTAACCATGAGCTTGCAGAGTCTCCTCCTTCTCCGGGAATTCCAAGATTTCCTTCTAATGAGACTTCATTTAGGAAAGAATCAAATCCTAATATTTTATTTCGCATATTTATCGTGTAACTTTTTAATCATCTTCGAGCCCTCTGGAGTGTCTTTAATTGCCTCTAATTCTTCAAAGAATAGATCAATCATCTTCTCATATTCGGCCATAGGTTTAGTCTTTTCCCTCTCTCCAGGTCTCTTAGTGGGAATTGGGCGAAAGGGTCTGGTCACCGGCGGCGCAGTGACTGGTGGAGCAGTAGTTGGTTTGGTCTCAGTGTCTCCCATTACGAACCTTTCGTTCATGGTCTTGATGTGCTTTCTCGACATGTTGATAGATTTATTTTAGTTATTTATCTCTTCTTTAAACTAAGTTTAAAAAGAAAGAGGATAAGTACTAAGATAAATAAGTCTATAAAATACACCCATTTTAATATGAGCGGAATACTAAATTTTTCACAATGGGCTAGTTCTACAGTATTAAACGAGAACGTCCAGGCAGCAAAAAGAGAACTTACTAAGAGATATGCTGAAAAACATGGGATCGAGGAGATCACTCCTGAAATAGAACAAAAAGCGATCGATAACAAGTATTATGCTAAGATTCGAGAAATATTAAAAGGCGGTGACGGATACGTGTATGCATTTACTCTTTTTCATCTAGATCATAGAGCAACGCTGGGAGATTTAGAAGAACTATATAAAAAGATCAAGGAGAATAGCGGTTCGCTTGGCTCACTGCCGATGTCAGTTGAGGAATACGCTAAACAGGAAACGGTAAACGGGGTAAATCCGTTTGAGGCTTTAATGGACCAGTTTCATAATATCGAAGAACGTCGAAAATATCGGTGGATCATCGATAAGGTAAACGGAGACCTGCGACGAAGCATCAAGAGCATGGCTCCTGAAAAAATCGATCGTCTCTTTAAGGCGGCTAAACTGATCGATGAAGCAGATGAAGAGGCCGGTGATTACATCGATCCTGAAACGGGCAAGCCAAGTAACAACCGAATCTCTCTACTTAAAAAATCAAACGCCTTTAATGATGGCGACAAGTTCCTAGTTTGGGTCGAGGAGATGGCAGACGGTGTCTCCAATTCTGAGATCTCAGCCAAGGTAAATGCACTACGTGCTATTCAACCTGAAGCGGGGATCATCTATAACAAGGGAGGTTATCTTGTGATGAGCGTTCGAACTGAAAAAGCCCAAAAGGAGCTCTGTTCCATTGCCAATTGGTGTATCAATCGTGGAGCGTGGGGAACGTATGGTGGTAGAACAGGTTCTCTGCAGTTTAACATCTTTAACTTTAATCTAATGGTGACGGATCCGATGCACATCACTGGGACCACGATCTACGCTAGCGGTCAAGTGCACACTGCACACGATAAGAATGATGATTACATCCAAAAGTCAACGGATCCGGAAAAACACTTTGCGGGTTTAGGTTATCCGGAAGACTTAATAACATCGGTGATGTCAAGCATGGAGACAGAATACACGATCAAAAACATCGTTGCTGACTTGGGAATCGATACGTCGAAGCCCGCCGATCTTTTATCGATGTTAGTAAAGTCCACATATAAGATAAACTTGGACGTTGAGGAGAACATTAGAAACATCATCGTTGGAATAATTAGAGACCAGTTGTCGACTAAGCTTTCCAAATCAGAAGTGATGGAACTCTACATGAAGTTCGGGGTGCTCTCTACCTTTTCGGCAAAGATATTGAACGTCTTGGTTCCAAACATGACGGATGAAGAAAAAAAGAAGCTGTTAGATAATAATGACAGGATGATCAATGATCCGGGCCGAGGTCTTAAGGCGATCCTAGCTAGGATGGGAAGGGGAGCCTATCCTCAATTAGCAAAAGCAGTCGATACCGAAGAGGAGATCAAGGACATCATCTCTAGCGGAGAATCAATCACTTCAGTTGGATTTTAAACCTTTTTTATTAAGTTAAGTATAACTTATCATGAAACAGAAAAAAATAGATGATGCTCTACGTGATTGTTACCGTGAGCTCTTTGCAAAGTCCACTCCAAGCGGAGACTTTGATCTTTTGGTCGAGAATGCTGAAATCAATGATAGGGGTCAGAAGGTGATTCCTTTTATGGATTATGAGATCGACGAAGCGTTATTTCAACAGATAATTCAGGACACGATCACGAAACATAAAGTGCCCAAACACCTACAAGGACAGTTTAGCATTGCTGTTCATCTTGGCTGTTCTCCTCGTTGTAAAAGATCAGCCTAACACGATAGGCACCAATACTCTTTCCACAAATTCTTGCATGTCACTAGTACTGATTGTATCGAGGGTATCCCTTTCGTTATGACAGTTGTATAACATTGAAAAGTCTAGATACTCTTCTCCCCACATGACGCTGGAAGTACCCTCATTTAAGACGGGTAAGGGATTGATCACGACCGAGTCTATTCCGTGTTCCCTAAAGATCACGGAGTCATTGAATGGAGTACGTATTATCGGGCAATCAAAGATCCCTCTGATGTGATCGGAAAGTCGACCTGCATAGTCACCGATAAAGAACTTAGAACCTCCTCTACCTGTAAGCTCAAGATTAAGTATCCAATCAACCCCTCCGAACATTCCGTCATTTATTTGCTTGGATAGGTGAGTTGAACCAAGTCCACCGACCTCTTCTCCATCGAGTAGGACCACCGTGACCTCAGGTCGAATCAACTTAAGAGCGATCGCATTAATCACTGATGCTGAGTTATCATTAGCGTTATCGATGTTTGGGTTCACGATGTCGTGGTGTGCGGTGACCATCTTATGAGACTCTCCCCTAAGCACGACATTAAATCCGTTCGTTTTATCATCGATCGGCCACTGATCCAACTCATAACTCAAGTTCAAGCTCTCAAGCAATTCGATAATGAACTGGACTCTTGGCGTTACTCTAGTCCCATTACGATAAACTGAGCCCAGGTTTCGAGCCTTACAGAAATCGTGTATCTTGTCGTATATCATAGTAATAAGGTACTTAAAAATAAATATCGATTAAATTTTTAAAGGCTCGTAAAATGTAGTATAATAACACCACGATGGACAAGAACAGAAAACTACACATGATTAAGGAAAGAATCGACAGACTGGCAAATGAACCTTTAGCTGAGTTCGCACATGAAGAAGAATCAGAAAAGACTGACATGACAGTTCCTTCATGTTGGAGCAAACTGGCAAACGATGAGTATTTATCAGCCTATCCAAGCATTCCACAGGTGCCGGCTGGCATCTATGAGATCGCTTGGAACTCAAGTGTAAGCTCATACGTTCTACGAAAGCAACCATTCAAGACCGACGAACTCTATCACCTACCTTCCTTTGAGATCAAGGATATCATACTTGACATCGAAAACTTTTGGAACAGAAAGGACAAGTACGAGGAATACAGTTTCGTTCATAAGCGAGGAATCCTAATGTATGGAGAACCCGGTTGTGGTAAGTCGGGAATCATCCAACTAATCTGTCAGAGTCTCATAGAGAGAGACGGCATCGTGATCAACATCAAGAACGAGGATGACGTTGAGAGCTTTACTCACTTTATTCCGACCTTTAGAAAGATAGAGCCGACTAGATCGATAGTCGTTCTACTAGAGGACATTGATTCGATCGCTGACGATAACCGAAGCTCGACCTCTAAGCTGCTTAACATACTCGATGGAGTAAAACAGATAGAGGGAGTCGTGTATATAGCTACTACAAACTATCCAGAAAAACTACAAGAGAGGATCACAAATCGTCCGTCCAGGTTTGATCGTCGTTATAAAGTTGAGACGCCGAATGCTGAGATTCGTCGAGCATACATCAATCACAAGTTGAACGATAAAGATCTTAAGACGATTGATATTGAAGAGTGGGTGGATAGAACGGAGGGTATGTCCCTTTCCCACTTAAAGGAGGTTGTGATCTCAGTCATCGTGATGGGTAGGACCTTTGAGGAGACCATTGGTAATCTTGAAGATTTAAAGAAGGCACCTAGAGTAAAAGAAAAAAAGGAAGTAGGTTTTGGAAAATAATTAGAATTTCTTTAGGTATCATGATTCGCTGTGCCTCCAAGAACTCAATACTCTTCGTCATCATCGTCTGGTAATAGACTATTCGCATTACGCTCAGCCTCATCGAAAGCAGACACATCATCCCATAAGTCTTTAATTAGACTATTTACTTCGCTTAAATCGGGATCGCCTGTGATTCCATTTGGAGCAAGATCACTAAAATTAATAGTAATTATTCCAGAATAAGAATATAGCTCATTGTCTTGTGAGCCGAGAACATTATCGATGTCATAAATCATATGAGAGTAATAAAGATCCGCGGATTTTATAAAATCATTTATTTCTATCAAGCCGTATGACAATAGAGTCTCAAGGTCATCATCGACGGGTTTAGTATTAACTATTAAATCGACATCGATTCTAACATACGGCTTGATTCGTTCTCCGTTAATAAGCCAAATGCTATTTTGATCACGACCGCTCACGTATATTTCGATTCCACTATCAACTAATTTAAAATCGATATTATCAAATCCTATGCTAGGGTCTATGTAGTCATCTATGTAATCTATCCTACTAAAAAAATCTCTAATCGCTTTAGTAACAGTATTAGTAGACTCATTGATATGGGTAGAAGCAAGCCATTCATGAAAATTAGGCATAAAAGTGATACTTTTGTTTATTTATTCAAGAACTATTAGTACTATAACAAAACCAAAGACCCATTCTTTGATACTATTACAAAAGAAATCAGATGAAAGACTTAATCAAAAAATACCCAAATGACCTTGAGCTAGGTAGAGCGGTTCGTAAACATTACTTAGAGAAAGGTGACGAAGCCGCTGAGCTCCTAAAGGAGGTCCTTGCTCTACATGGGATCGAAGTGCACGGCTATGAAAATGGTCTGCTCGAACGTGGCGAAATCTATTTTGAAACAGAGGACGGCTCTGTCAGAAAGTGGAAAAACTCATGTGACGGGGAGAAGATGAGTTTACTCGATGAAAAGATACAAAAGTTCTTAAAAAAAATAGAGGAATTATGAGAGGAAATATCGTGATTGAAAAGGACGAGGTCCTAGTAGAATACCTTAACTCCTATGGATTCTCAAAAAGGATTCCGGTTTTTAAACCGACCAGAGAATTTAAGGCAACTGAGTCAGTAGAATTCGATATCGTTGATGAGTTTAGTCATCCGCAACTCTTCACAGACGTCGGTCTCTTTGAAGGCACGGCTCATGCCATGATAATTGAAGCATGATTGAGGATATCAAGATCGTGCACCTAAAGAGTAACGCACAGCGACTTGAGACCTGGATCGCCATGGTCAATGGCGAGATAGTCGGCCACATCTACATGGAACGTGAGGAGAATAAGAAGATCAAGTTCTTGGACGCATGGGTACATGAGGACCATCGACGTAAGGGAATCTTTCGAAAGCTATGGGATGCCCGTTGGGAATACGTTGATTCTAGATTTAAAGGCCACTTGGTGTATGCTTGGTGTAAACCTGCTTCTCTACCTCTGCTCCTAGAAAAAGGATTTGACGCTGGTGAGACCTGCACATATGTTGAAAAGACGATCGAATAGTTTTAGAGTCAACTGATTTTGAGTATATACGCAGTGATAACGATAACTTAATTAAAATTGCGTATCGGGGCTTTGCGTAGTAGCCCTTAGTAAAAACTTAAAATTAATCACGAAACTCAAATTGAAACACTGAACTAAGGCATGGAGCATAACGTTAAGGTGCTTTGTGCAGTAGGGGTGGTGGAAACGGAACTTTCAACCTACCAAAGAAGCCCTATAGAAGTACAAATGTTCAATTAATCACGATAGCCCCTATTGCACAAAACACGTGTTATGCCCAGTGCTTTTGATTAGTAAACTTTAAATTGAAATACAAATGGAAAAAGTAATTAGAAACGGAAAAGTAGCCGTGCTTGTCTCACACGGATTTGGTGCAGGATGGTATTCTTGGCACTCAAAAGAAGCGTTATTGTTTCACCCAAATATTGTTGAGCTTGTTGAACAGAATAAGCGTTTAGAAATTACCGAAGAATTGTGCCAAGAATTGCTTGGAACTGACGAGTATATTTGCGTATTAGGTGTTAATGGTTTATCAATTCATTGGCTACCTATTGGCACGGCTTTCGAGATTGACGAATATGATGGTGCTGAAAGTTTACGAACTATTGCTGATTTGGTGCTTGTCGCTTAGCATTGGGCATAACAGTTGCAAATATAAAATGTTTATTAAACTAAACTTAAATTGAAAAACAGAATATAAATTATAAACACAACAATAAATTTGGAACACTTAAATAAATGTTTTATATTTATTGTTATAAGTATGTAAAAAATTATTATAAAAATTAAAATCACTTGATTATGGAAATTACAAAGGAAATGATTGAAAAAGAACTTGGGTGTGAAATTAATAAATTCAAGTGATTTTCAAAATTATTTAGATAATTACTCATTTACTTCGGTCTCTCAATAAAATCAATGCGATAAGATTTCTCTATAAATTTGGACTAAATAAAAAATACGATAAAGTAAATTTCAAGAGACCTAGATCAGAGAAGAAACTTCCTAAAGTTATAGATTCTGATTTTATAAGAGAACAACTTGAGAAGATAGAGAATATCAAACACAAATCCATATTAACCTTAACATTTTCAGTAGGACTCCGGGTATCTGAAGTAGTGAATTTAAAGATTTCTGATATTGATTCTAAGAGAATGATTATACATATCAAGAATGCAAAAGGAAAGAAGGACAGAATAGTTCCCCTATCACAAAAGGTTCTGGAACTACTAAGAGAGTATTGGAAAGAGTTCAGACCAAATGAATACCTATTCAATGGGCAGTCTTCTGCTAATTATTCAATAGGAAGCTGTTAGAAAATCTATAAGAAATACATAGACAAAAACTCTTCTATACACAATCTGAGGCATTCCTCCTTTACTAGCCTTCTAGAGAATGGAACAGATCTTAGAATAATTCAAAAGATAGCTGGACATTCTTCGTCTAAGACCACTGAGATCTACACTCACGTCTCAAATCAGGTCCTGTCTAAAGTTAATTTGCCGATTTAATTATAAATTATATCTTCAATTAGAAGAGCTTTTCAAAAACAATTAAGATGTTAATTGAAGGCCGACCCTGTGTGGATCATTGCACTAGTTTTCTCCTCATTTAGAATGGAGAGCAGATTCCAAAGTCTCTTTATCATGTTAACCAAATAGTTTTGATACTAAGCCGACCATCATCTTCTCTTGGTCAATAAGACATCCCATTCCAAAACCGATTCGATTTATGACTAGACCTTTACCAAGTGGACCTATCTTCTCGATGTTGCCTGCCTTGATTGCAGGTGAAAGCTTCTGCTCAACCGTCTTTGTATATTGCGGTGCCGCTGCCCAGTTAGGATCACTGCCGGGTCCAAATACCTGAAGATAAGCGTCGTTCTGCACAATGTAATAATCATCACCGGTCTTTTTGCCAGTACCATCAAAGAAAGGTATTCCAGCAAACCTAAACTCGACAGGAATGTCCTGTATTATAAACACGACCGGTAGCTGTACTCCTTCCGCCGGTTTCCATTCTGAGTTTAATAGCGGCTTAACTTCACTTATTATATCACCAGTCTTACAGTAAGACGTGCCGGATTTCATGTTCTTTGAATTAAAAAATACGACTGCTAGGAAACCGTTATCTAGGACTCCTCCCTTTCTCTCCGAAAGAGGAATGAGAACATCGTTACTTAAGGAACTTACATAATCTTCTAACTGATGTCGCTCGTTTTGTAAAAAACCTGAATCAGTTAGTCCAGACGTTATGAGGTTCTTATAAGAATAGTTCTCTGCTTCAAAGATCTTCCACTGACTATAGTTTAAAAGGTATGACATTTTTGCAGTCTTTTTTTTATTTATCTCCAATTATTTAGTATCTTATTATCATGGAAAAGTACATCACACTAACCGGCCTCCAAGCAAGAGACGTTCATTGGAAGTATACGGTTGAACCTGAAGCAGAGCTTAAGTTTGAACCGGGTACGGTGCTCATCGTCACTCATCCGCCTAAGCTACACCACGGAGGATCAGTCAGATATATCGGGTTTAGATTAGAGGGAGGTGACCGGGAGTATTTTACCTCAAGCAGTCACTTTAAAGAGTTTACCAAAGCAGCCGCTTAAGTAATTTAGGTCACGATGGAAAAGAGAATCTCACTATTTGGTCTGGTCGCAAGGGACACTCCTTGGATGTTTAGGACACGCTCAGACCGAGAGTTTGAGTTTGAGCCGGACACCCTATTAGAGGTCACAAGCCCGCCTAAAAAGTATTACGGTAGTAGCGGTATGTATGTGGGATTTAGGGTGGTCGGCGGTACTCGAGAATATTTTACCACCTTTAAGAACTTTATGACCTGCACCGACCTTTTAGATTAAGGGAGGAGTCATATCATACCAAGATCTATTAGAGCCAGGACATCCTCGATCTTTTGCAATCCTGCTGGTCCAGCAACCTCTTTACGGTTATTAAGTGCATATATTGCCTCTTCTCTTACATCACTATTCTTATCCCTAATCAATCGGACTAGGACTTCAATCGGGCAGTTAGGATTCACGGATATTCCACAACGTACATCAGAGTCCTGATCCTTAGATAACCGATTCAGCAGTTCAATTGGAATCCGAGAATTTTGAGATACTTTGTATCGCACACGCCAATTCTCATCATTAGAGAGTCGATCTAATAAGTCAACCGGACAGTTAGGATTTGCTGCGACTTCTTCGCGCGCATCCTCATCAATGGAGAGCCGGTTTAGAGCTTCAAACGAAGTATTGGGATTTTTAGCGACCTCTCGGCGTATCCATCGATTATTATCTCCGGCGAGTCGGTCTAAGGCGTCGGCCGATGCATTAGGATTCTTGGCGACATTTTTACGTATTACCGCGCTCTCTGAGTGGGAGAGCCGATCTAGAAATTCAGCGGAAGTCCCCGGATCTTCGGCAGCTGATTGATCACCCGAGATCAGCTGCCGAGATTCTAACAGACCCAAGTCCATTAGAGTAATGGCGTCTTCGATCTTCTGTAATTCTTCTGAATTTGCAGTATCCCGACGTTTTTCTAGGTTTAGTTTAGCCGCTGTGTTTATCGAGTCGGTCGGATCAGACATGAGTTTAACTAGCAGATCGACTGACGCATTGTGATTTGAAGCCACTGCTCTTCGAATGGGTATGCCGCTCTTCGCAAGTTCTCTTAGAATTTCTGGCCCTGTGCTTGGATTCTCAGCGAGGTTTCTTCTTACTCCCACTGATTCGTCTTGGCTTAGCCTTTGAGATAGGCCAGAAGTTAGGTTTGGATTTTCAGCTGCTCCTTCTCTAACTAGATAATCATCATCAGTCGCAAGCTCAATCATGGAGGCATTTGGTAAGTTTGGATTGGTGGCAGTATGATATCGAACCATCCACATCTCATCTTTAGCCAATCTCATTAACACATGGTCTGGCGTGCTTGGATTCCCAGCGACTGCAAATCGAACGTCTGACATACGATCTCTACTTAACTCTTCCAAGACCTCTACTGGAGTTTCCGGATCGCCAGCTGCGATCGCTCTCATGGTGTCACTTGAATTGTGAGAAAGTGCAACAAGTCGATCGACGTTTGACTCTCTATTCTCTACCAACCACCTGCTCATGGATAAGATGTGCTTCATATAGGTTATTTATTTTAATAGTCACCCTAAAAATAGTATAATTAGCACATGAAAACGTTTAAGGAACTTGTAGCTCAGGAATATTGGAACTGGATGCCGAGTGAGGACTTTGCCCGATCAAAGGATCCTCGAAAGATCGAGGAATTTATCCGCGATTATCTGGTCGATCCAGGAGACTGGGTCGAGGTGGAACGTGAACCTCACCCGATCGGAGAAAGGGTCAGGATATGGTGGGGAGACCAAGTCGGTCGTAAGACCTGCCGAGCAGTGGTGATACCTAACCTACCGGGCAAGCTATCGGACGAGGACCGTGCCGTGCTTACTGCTTGGGATGACTTACGAGAGGTAGCGATCTATTTTCTTAGCGGCGGAGAGCTCGAACACTGGTACGAGGATCGAGGAGAATACTGGGAGGAGGAAATGTTAGAAATGAGAATAGCAGAGACTTTCTCAGAACAGGAATTTAAACTCATAGTATGGGAAGCCGACCGTGAGATAGCGGTTGTTAGTTTAAGAAACAAGTTAATTAATAACTTAAACTAAATCAGAGCAAGATGGAAGATAAAGAAAAAATTAAAGTACAACAGGAATTGATAGATCTACTGTACTCACAAGTGGTAGATCTCAGCATGATGTCAAAGATCGAATTAGGCGACGACGTGATCGCTGAGATCCAGCGATTAAGGGCTCTACTTGAAGAATAGAGCTTAACATAAAGACCCTGAGCTAAAGATAAACTGAGACTACTTGTGAAAGCAAGAACAGTTAAACGTAGTTGAACTTATTAAAATACCAAGCATAGTGGTGCTTAATGGTATCACAATTATGAAATCCTAAAATGCTCGTATAATCCTGTGTTACGGGTTTAATTGTGGGTTGTATTTTGTGGTCTCCAAATATTCCATGTATAACATCGTTTTCGTGTGTTAATTGTTCTACATTTTCAAAGTCGTGTTTAAAATATGGAATTTCTAAATAGTCATACACCCTCTGTAGCTCTGTCTCTGGGTTTAAAGTAAAGTCTTCAAATCGTATATATAGAAAATGACTATCATATCCTTGTGTGTGAGAATCATATAACCACTCTAGCGCAGGACCTATTGGTGGTGCGACTGAAAAGTGTTGTAGTCTAGAGTCTGTTGTCATGTTTTGGAGTTGAGCTCCGTTTACGATTTGTGGATCTTTATGCGGATTTTTTCTGTAATTTTTTTCCATTGAGGCAAATATGCCTCTTAAATCACGAACCATTACTATGGCCTTTGCCCCAGGTTCAATGAAATTGGCAAAACGGAAATTGCCTGTCCATGCTCTACTTTTATCAATAACGTAAGGACGATCCGTTAGAGCATTAAAGTAACCGTATAACCCTTCTCTACAGAAACCATGGAATGCCTTTTCCATTTCCTTTGGGTCTTGTGCTTTAAAGGCATCACCTGTTGTATAGATTGAACGAGCAGTCAATAGAAACTCAACTACACCAGAGGTTGGAGTTGAATAAATTTCGGGGTTTTGCATTAACAAGTTCTGCAATAGAGTTGATCCTGCTCGTGGGAGAGAGGCATTGAAGAATACTTTTTTTACCATTTCTTTTTTATTTTAATGTATTTATACCAGATCCTTTCGTGTGTAAAATAGATTACTGGTTTCAGTATTAACTCCCCAACACCCAATAAAGACGAGAGTTGAAGTGATGCACCTAACAGATATGCTGTGATTACGGTCGTAGCGGTACCTAAGATTCTATACGAAAGAGTTTTTAATATGTGACGAGTCACAACAGATTCTTCTTTTATCGTCGTGACGTAAGCAGTATTGTTTTTAACTTTAACGTATCCGTCACAGCTGATGTGCCACTTGTAATCTTGGATATTCTCAACCCAATCCTTTGTTGTGTATGTATGACCATCAATAAAAATGTTTGAAACCAGCATTTCTTTTCCATCAGTAATTAGTCTCCACCGATCATCTTTGCATTTGGATACTGTATTAAACCTTATTTGGAATCGTTGAAACTTCATAACTTACCTTCTTTACGTAACCGTTCTCTAACTTTAGTTGCTGATATTTCACCCACTTGGGTTGGAGGAATGTGTTCTATGATATCGTACCCAACACCTCTTCCAAACTCAACAGAACATATGTCAGGTATAATGCTTACTTTAACTCTGCCCTGTCCACAAAGTTCCTTGTATTCGTTGCTTATGTTTTGAAGTACAAGTTGTGCGTCAAACGGATTTGATTCTGTTGTTTCCACGTCTCGAATTGCAATCCAAACATTTTTTCCTTCATCTAGGGCCTGTTGAAATAATGCCTTATGTCCCTCATGTAAAGGCTGCCACCTACCTATGAATAGGGCGTATTGTGTTGGTTTTGGTTTAAGTGAGGATTTAACATGGATTTTTTTATCCCAATTTTGCATAACTTTTAATTTGGTTCAAACACTCTTCTACCGAAATGTTTGTAGTGTCTATATCTAAATAATTTTCGGATGGCTGTTGATAATTTTCAACGTGGAAATTTTCTCGACCTCTCATCTCAGTAGTATGAATGTAAAATTCTTTTATTGAATCTCCGATTTTAGTTTTGAACCATTCACGTTGATCTAGATAAGGTGAAACCAGTGACACAACAACATTCTTTCCTTTGTTGTGAAGAAAATGAGCTAAGTGTTGTGCTAACTCAATATTTTTTCTCCTACCTGTTTCACTGTAATCATGGTTTTCAAATATTACACGTAAATCGTCTCCATCAATGTGAAATACATCATCTAGATCTTGCTTTAAAGCAGTAGCTAAGACTGTTTTTCCAGCACCAGGCTGGCCAGTAAACCAGTAAATCATAAATTTTATTTTTTAATTAAGCAATATACGAATTTCCTGCTGTAATACAAGCCTCTATTTCAGATTTTTGAGTTGGAGTTAAAGCCGTTGTAAAGAATTCTTTTGTTAACATTAATTCTAAATGTTTAACATTGCGTTCTATATTTGCTTTTTTCTTGTCGTCTGCTGTTTCTGCAACAAGTCTGTTAATTAAATTAACTGAATCAAAAGCCGCGCTAACTGATTTTTCTGAGTTTGGTGTTTTGTTTTCCATTTTATTTTATTTGTTTTTTAATTAAGCTTGATACATTAGTACTTTATATAAGTTACCGTTTAAGTTTATTTCTAGGGTTTTATTTGAAGTTAAAGATTCTGTTTCAACTGGCCCAATTGGGTAATTTACGGAACCTAAAACTAATTGTCCATTATCTGTTGCTGCAGCTTCTGCTCCTAAAATAATTGAACCTGAAAAGTCACCTGATTGAACGCTATATCCTAAAGCAACGTTATTGTTTCCTGTTGTATTGTAAAGTAAAGCACTTGCACCTAAAGCAACGTTTGTGGTTCCTGTTGTATTATTTTGTAAAGCAGCATTACCTAAAGCAACGTTATTGTTTCCTGTTGTATTTGAATATAAAGCACTTTGACCTAAAGCAACGTTTTGATATCCTGTTGTATTGCTTCGTAAAGCACTTAGACCTAAAGCAACGTTATTGTTTCCTGTTGTATTGTAAAGTAAAGCACTTGCACCTAAAGCAACGCTGTTTTTTCCTTCTGTATTGTAAAGTAAAGCATCTGGACCTAAAGCAACGTTGTTGTTTCCTATTGTATTGCTTCGTAAAGCACGTTGACCTAAAGCAACGTTGTTGATTCCTTCTGTATTGTAAAGTAAAGCACTTAGAC
>Ga0194116_10001262_pt1 | contig 36973 bp, 26 predicted proteins | sample TA2MahsurfametaG_4_FD_148617 | JGI IMG/M metagenome (GOLD analysis project Ga0194116, IMG submission 148617) | Freshwater microbial communities from Lake Tanganyika, Tanzania - TA2015008 Mahale S9 surface | ecosystem: Environmental > Aquatic > Freshwater > Lake | place: Tanzania: Lake... | reverse complement strand
TCGACGTGTATCCGCTGCTAACTGAGAGGCAGGTACATGACCGTGAAGTTGTCGTTGCTGAGCATTTGCGCAAATTGGGATGCAAGACAGTAGTCGTCATGGCCGGCGGCTACGGCGACTTCACGACCATCGCGGACATGCATGTGGCGACTATCGCTGCGCTCTGCGAAGCACTCTAAATTCGCCCTGATTTAGTTCATCTTGTTTCTTGGAGTCTGCACAGCGACTTCAGTTGGTTCACACAGATTGCTAGCGTCGTGAGGATGCCGGGCAACACTCGTACTGGTGCGCAGTACCAGAGGGTGATTGAGAAGCATGTTCGCACTGTCGCAAAGAAGAAGAACTTCCGCGTCGAACGCAACCAGAGGATTGCGCTTCCTGGTGGTATGAGCTTCAAGATTCCATTTGTCCTCATCAGCGAGAAGGATGATGATTGTCGGTATCTCGTTGACACCATGGTGATGAATACAAGTGGCTCTGCTCAGTTGAAAGCGACCAACACCATGGTTCAGATGCTGCGAATCACGCTCGCCGATCCGCGGTACAAGGCAGGATTCTTGGTACGCGGAGGAGGGAAGTGGACCCATCCCTACGTTGACTTCTTGACTAAAGATTTTGCAGTGCACGTCCCACTTGCGAAAGATCGCATTTTCACGGTCAATTCAGATGAGATTGTCAAGCTGATGTTGAAGTTGCTCTAATGGCAGGCGAGGGGAAGAATTATGAAGACCTTATTGGTGAGATTCTTAGTCCAAAGTGTCAAGCAAATCATTATGCAAAGAAGCCGCGGTCACCAATCGGTTTGACTCCCTGGGGCACAACCCACTACATCGACTGGGAAATTTGGGACACCACGAATCTCAACCGCAGAGCATTGCTGTCCTGCAAGTATCAGGATTCCGGTGGAACAGCCGAAGAGAAGATTCCCTACGAAGTCATCAAGCTGGCAAGGGCTATTGAACTTGACCCCCGATTCAAGATCGCCTGGTTGGTAATTGGCGGTGACGGCTGGACTAGAGGTCTTCGCACCTACTACTTCACTCGTCTGCAAAACGATATCCCGTCAATGATTGATCGAGTGCATCTACTTTCGACTGATGACTTGATCTCTCATGATCTCGTGATTCCCGATTAGATCGGGCGTGACAGCTTTTTGGCCTCGACCGGATCCACACAGTCGGCAAGTTTGTAACTTATGCCGATGAGTTCACGAACCTTTACACGTGATGCGCTATTCGCGCTGATGTTGCGATGCACTGGTATGGACCGTAGAGACAATCCACAGTCTTGGTAGATGCTTTTTGTCGTTGGGCTATCGCTGTTCGAGAGAATCACTCGGACACCTCTCTTTGTGAGACTTTTGATCAGCTCAGCGAGATCTTCATGGTCGTCAGTCCCGAAGTCAGAAGCGCTGTACTGCGAGAATGACGACGTAGTTGATAGCGGAAGGTAGGGGGGATCGAAGTAGACCAAGTCACCCTTTTTGGCCGTTGAGACGCCGGCTCTAAATGAGCCCTGTGATACGTCAACAAACTCCAACCATCGGCTCACAGCCCGCAGGAGTGGTTTATTGCATACGGTGGGATTCGCGAGTTTGCCGTACGGTACGTTGAACTTGCCACTCGAGTTTTCGCGGTAGAGGCCGTTGAAGCAGGTTCGGTTGAGGTAAATGAGTCGTGCAGCTCGTCCCAATTCAGTGCGTTCTGACTTATCGCGAACGTCGTAGTACCCCTGTTCAGATATATCAGCCCCTAATTTCTTGAGACGCCTAATGAGCTGCTCTGGCTGATGTTTAAGTACGTCATACGCGTTCACAAGCTCTTCGTTGATGTCACTCATAAAAATGCGCGGACTCGTTCGCCGGTCTTGCGCACTGAGATCTAGTGACATAGCTACAGCAGCACTTCCCATGAATGGTTCGAAAAAGCAGTTCTTGTCTAAGGTGAAGTCTTTGTGGAGAAATGAGCTGATAATCGGCAGCAGTCGACGCTTGCCACCTGCCCAGCGAAGAAACGGCGCCGGTCGGGTGTCGGGCGAGGTGGAGCCAGCTTTCACGAACAACGTGTCTAGTCGCTGGGTGACGCGAAGTCAGCGCATCTATAAAGAGCGCTGTGCGGCACTGTCAGCTAGAGATTGAAGTATCCCAGACCTGGATTTTCGGGTGTGCCGATTAGCAGACCACGATCGAGGTAGTGATTGAAGTATTCGCACGAGGTTTCGGGAACCAGCGCGCACGAGTGGCACGCGGCGAGATTCATGGAGTTGGGCCCCTGACCTTTCGCGCCCAACTCCATACATATTGGGTCGCTAGAACAGAAGCGGGCGTGATCCAGTGCAGCCTCAAACACGCGGTCGAGCTCAGAGGGTTCGCCCATGCGGACGAGTCCGCCCATACTGCCTTCCGAATCGCCGGACGCCGTGTAAATGAGCAGTCCATTCATTGCTGGAAACTTGAGGCCCTCGTCAGAGCAGTAAAGCCGCTCGCGCAGAGAGGCCGCGGTATAGCCGCAATCGAACACCAATTGATTAATCATCACATGCGCGAGCGAATGTAGAGCTACAAAGCGTGGGAGAAACGTATCGTCTTTGCAGTTGGGGTAGTCGCGTTTAAAGTATTCCGACTTCCTGAGCGGTGCGACACGCTCAAGCACATCTGGACGCTGGCTCCAGGCCTTGAAACGCTCGGAGTTGAAGTCAATGAAGATTCCCTCCCCAAAAACTTCGTAAGCGGGCAGCCAGTCCTGTCTTTTAGTTGTCGGTCGGCGAAGAAGTGCTTTGTTTTGTGAGAGCGGCAAGTGAGGGTTTGGCTTGACACGACCGAATCCAGTCAAAGCGCGAGTCTCTCGTAAGCGTTCGACCAGAACTAACGACTTTGAGAGTTGGCTGACGACGCCACCTGAGTCGTAGAGCGAACGATGACGAGTGGTTAGCTTTAGCATCTCTGGCGACGATGACTTGGCCGCACAAAGTGCTCGATATTCGGGTGCTTTGAGGATCAAACGCCAGTCATCGGGCACGTCTGGCACCTCGTTGACTACTTTGCCCGACAGATACGCCGACTCGATTGCTTCAGCGACCTGGTCGACGGTGTATGCCCTGAAAAGCGCACCGTGAGCTTGCATTATCGTTTCGGCGAGGGCATGAAGGTCGACCTCAGGTGACTTGAGTCCGAACTTGAGCACAACTTGGGGGCCATTGCTGGCGAGTGCTTCAAGGAGATTGGCGTCGATTCCCGCAACATCATTTGGCAAAAAAATCGCGCTTTGAACGTATGGATAGTAGACATTCACCGCCCCTGTGAGGCCGCCAACGAGTTGCTCGCCGCACTCACTACCGTCAAAGTCGTCGAGCCACGGGCTTCGACCGCGACAGGTGTACCGCATGGCAGGGTCGAGATTCTTTGAGAGATTAGAAACATAAGTTTGGTCACCAGGATTCACTTTGCCGCCGAAAATGCCACCGAGGTTACGTTCTGCACCGCACTCGCACTTGATACTTTGACCTTCGAGCGTTGCGCCACTGAATGAAGCGGTAAGCTTCCGTTTGCAATCGGGGTTGACGTTCCTGTGAACCCATTCTCTAAATGGAAAGTCTTCTAAGTGCCCTGCTTCGCACATCGCCAAAAACGCGACCTGAATCATGTACTTTTTCCACTTTTTGCCACCGTCTTGGTTTTTCTCGTCAGCCTCCTCACAGGTTCTGCAAACGACCTTGCCACTTAGGTGTTGCCTACCTTTGAGATGATCGAGTGACTTGCAGACTCGGCACCAGTGCCACAGCGGGAATCGGAGAGCGGGGAGCGTGAGATACATGTTGACCTCATCGGTCTCGAAGCCAAACGGCACACGATGATCGGGCGGTCTGACGAAATAGTCGACACCCAGCGCCTCACAGAGCCGCCACTCATCACGAATCTCAAACTCTGTGCGGTCGAATCCGTCGTCAGTTCTATCCATCCAGTGGTCGATTCCACAGATAATGCCTGTGATCCCATCAAGTGAAGTTTGGAGCGAACCAGCACCGGATGGGGCGACAACCTGTGCTCTGCGCAAGGGAAACTCAGTCATGCGTCCCATCCGATCGTCGAATGTAAACGTCGTCAATCTTCGCAAGGCACTCAGCATCAACATTCCGCATCGTCTGCGGAGTTGCCCATGCCATGTCTTTCTTTTCCGGCGGTAGATACTTACCGGCTCGATATAGCAACGGGAGTGAGTCTTCGCCGAACTCGCCCTCCCATGCCGTGCGTTGACGTCTTTCCCATTGATTGATTCGCTTCTTCGCCATAAGGTCGAAGTCCGACAGCTGTTGTGGGTCGACAGTTGCAACACGGTCACGAAGAGCTTGCACTACGTAGTCGATGAGTTCATGGGGGATGGGAAGCGGTCCAAGGTTTCGTGGTCCGAGATTTCGAACGTATCCAACGATGACTGCATGTAAAGCTCGTTCCATCGCAGGAGTCGAGAATGGAGTAACGCTCGTTGGTTCAACTGAGGCGTACAAGCGCTGGTGAAATGCCCGAAATTTCTCAAAATGAGAACGGTCGCGAGGGCGCCGTGGCGGGTACATCGTGACCACGAGGCCGGGCCGTGTCTGCCAAAGTCGGCCGACTCGACCAGTCACCTGAATGTACTGACTTGTTGTCTTGGGCTGCCCAAGAATACTCATTAACGAGAGTCTTGGAATGTCGACACCAACCTCGATAATGTTCGACGCCAGGCAGGTGTCGATCGCGCCATCGCTAGCGGTTTGAAATAGTCGATCAATCGTTTTGGGCAGCTCAGCATCTTTGACTCGGCTCGTGAGCTCGAGTATCGAGCCACCGTTTAGGTATCGACGCTTATCTCCATCTCGCTTGTGCCCCTGACGTGACCATATCGACCTCAGGTGCGCTCCAACGTTTATCTGGAGAAGGTTAAATGTGGTTCCGATATCGGAGATGCGATTAAAGAATGACAGGAGGGTAAACCATGGATCCTGGAGCGATTCATCCAAAGCCTTAGGTGCTTGCAAGAGAGCGGACGTTACGCGAACTTGTAGGTCTTGTGTCGAACGAAGCGACGTACCCAAAACGCCGACATACAGTCGACCTTGCTCAAGGCGGCCGTCCTTGTTTCGCGCATACCGGGCAAAAAACGAGTCTTCGATGGAAAGGCCATGTGGTGGGAATAGGTTTGCCTCGGTGCGGGCGTAGAGCCCGCGAGTTTGAGCCTTGTAGTTGCGGATAGTGGCCGTGGAGCACACGATTTTGGGCTTGCAGGGCAGCTTGCCCTCGCGACGGTCGATACAGAACTCCTCAAACAGCCATTCGTATAGACCAACCATCGTCCCAAGTGGACCACTAATCAAGTGCAACTCGTCTTGCACAATCAATGATGGGGGCGCGTAGAGACGCTTTCCATTGTCATCGAAACCGAAGAGACAAGCGATATCGCCACGAAACGCGACCTGGGCGAACTTGTCAACGGTTGCGATAATGAGCGATGGTCGCCGTTCATAGATGTCTTCGTCGACGATCCATACCGGCAGTGGTGACTTTTCATTGTGGAACGGACACGTGTCATCCGGGCAGGTAAAGACAACCGTCCTTTTCCCCCCGGTGAACGGGCTGGTCGACTCTCGAAATGCTGGCCAAGCCGCTGGCCCGACACGCTCGCCCTTAACTTTGCCAAAGTCAGTGCTGCAGTATGGGCACCTTGTAAGAAGAAAGTGGTGCTCGTCCTCTTTGTCTTTCAAGAGTTTCTTGAGCTCCGTGACTGCCTCACTCCGCTTAAGTGGTGTCACGGAACCACCAACCCAGATGCCGATCGAAAAGCCTGGCTCCGACACGTTGCGGTCACGACGCACAAGTTCCATTGAGCAGATGAGGCTTGCAGCACGAGTGAATTGCTGAGTAGTGAGCAGTCGAAGCGTGTAACGCATCAGCGCACCGACCTGCTGGTCACTTCCACGCAATCGCTGCAGGAAGAGTGAGAAGGCAATGAGAGCCTGGTACGCCTCGGTCTTCCCACCGCCAGTGGGGAAGAAGATGAGCTCTACAGCATCGCGATCGGGGTCGTCTGCATTTGCCGTTGAAGCTAGGGACGCAAGCAAAAACCCGATTTGGAAGGGCCGCCACTTTCCTTTGCCGTCGGGCATTGGAGGTCGTGGGTCTATCTTCCGGTGGCCCCCAGTGACAGTGATCCTCCGAGTATCTGCGGGCGTTTCTGTTTGTTGGCGGAAGACTGACTCATTTGCGTATTGAAACGCCAGACGCGCTGCCTGATCACTTCGAATAAGCGAAATGCCCCCGCGCATTCGCTTGAGTACGTCCTCGCAAGCTTGGAGGTGCTCGTGTGCGGTCGGTCGCATTCCCGGGGCAAGGGCTCCGACTTCGGCCTTTCGAAGATGCAGCCACCGCTCGTAGGCATCGGCAAGCCCATCGAGACTCGCAAACGGATCCTTGGCGCCATCGAGACCGGCCAGCGTCTCCATCAAGATTTCGAGCCGGTTCCCCTTATCATCTGTGATGTCTGGTGTAACACTCGGCACCTGATGTGAAGGGAGGTAGTGGCCGCGCACAGCATGTGCCGCACCCTCGGCCGGTGACCAGTCAGCACTGCAGCCGTGGCCAACGGCGTACGTAGGGAAGTCGCGGTAGAGCAATGAGAGAGATCTCGCTTCGGGATCATTTGCAAGCAGAACGCTGTCTTCACGTTCCGGGTATGGAGGGAAGGCAACTGAGATGTTCTCACTATTAAGACACTCGACTGCGAATTCGGTCTGGAATAACCCATGAGTGTTGCAGCTAGTTCCGGAGCTGTTGTTCTTAATGGCGACAGTCGCGAAGTTCTCAGGTCGGCCCGCGAGGTGACGCAGATAACAGTAGACATCCATTGACAATGGGTGCTTCGATCGTGAAGCGACAACGCTAAGTTTTTGGAAGCCGGTTGCAGTGGAATTCGCACCGCCAAGAGGCATCTCGGCGTGGAACTCGATCGGGCGACGAACGTACCAAGTGCGTTCACTATCGCCCTTCTTTCCTCCACCAATCTTTACTGCGAACGGTTCATAGAAAGCTCCGGAGATGCGAACCCGCAGCAAGACTGCCGACTCGGGTACCACAAACGATATGGCCGCTGACCGCGGATCGAGTTCGTTTGCGCTTGCTAATTCATAGTCATTTGCAGCGTTATCAGCAACTTTGAAGGCGCGGTCTTTCTGAGTTATCTCAATTGCATCACTTTCATCGGGATCAATGATTGGTGCGTCATCCAGCACTGGTTCAGGCTCGGTCTGGTTTTCAGGAAAGAGAACTCCACTTGCGAATCGTCGCATTGGTGAGATTCGCGGGTCATTGAGAATTTCTTCGCCGGTCTCAGCGTCGACCCATGGCCCGTAGGACGCCTCGAGGTCAGCAAAACATGGGGTGGGGCTGAGTATGAGCGGCTGACCTGCGGGGTCTGGTCCGATGACTTCTGCCTTCAGTGCGTCAAAGATCACGGAGCGCCCGTGGTCGCTAGGCATCGTCGGACTACTCATTGAGCTAGGACTCTACGCAACGAATCGAGAGTGCCCAAATCGGTCAAGTTCGCTTCATACGCTGAAAGAGCTCATTAATCAGGACCTGGGGGCAGAGAATGTAGACCTTTTCAATAGCTCTCGAAATTCCTGTGTAGAGCAACGCCGTATCAAGGTTTGGTGGAATGTTGACGAGAAGCACCACTTGTGCGTCAAGTCCCTTGAATCTGCGGATAGTTGTTGAGATACCAAGTGGGCCGTTCGGCCTCCATTGATTAATATCGTCGGTGAAGAATTTCGAATATCTTCCGAAATCATTGGTGGCGACCGAATCGTCACCGCTCAGTACGGCAACGGCACTCGGGAGAAAGCGCTTATGAACACTTTCAATGACCCGTTCCAGGGTTTCGGTCGCGATGGGGTATGACGTCTCTACGAGGTCGAAGGTATCGTGAGAATCAGGTAGGCGGTAGCCCTTGTAAAGGTTTATAAGGCCCGTGACGTGGTGCATGATTTCGCCAACTCCCGGTCGATTTCGGCAGTTTCTCGTGAGCTTCGCGGAGACAAGTCCTGGAATCTGCGCGAATAACGTCTCGCGATCTGCCGCCTCACCAACTTGAACATTCTGGTTCTCAAAATCACCAAACAGACGCAATTGCGCCGATGGATTCTGTCGAACTGTCTCTGCCACAAGTTCAACTGCGCCGACGCTACAGACATCCTGCACTTCGTCGATGATGATGCAGCCGTAGCTGTTCGCGACAGTGAGACCCTCATGAAGCTTCTCTGCAGCTTCCCTAAAGTATGCTGTCGAATCTCCACGCCTCACGGCCATTCTGGTCTTGTTGATGACGAATCTGTCAATCGTTCCGATAAATCCTGATGCATCACGAATTTCGAGCATCAGGAAGTTGGCGAGCATGCGATTGAAGCAGAGCAGTAATATCGGTGTCCCATTGTTGACTGCCCGCCTTGCAGCTTCCACAGCGAGCAACGTCTTCCCGGTACCTGCAGGACCCTCGAAGATAGTGCGCTGGTTAGCCGACATTACGTCGAGTGATTCATACTGTTCATCAAGAAAACGCTTATACTCCGCTTGGAGTCCGCGATCCAGGTCGCGAGGGTGAATGTGGATTTCAAAGTTGCCACGAACTCGCTGTACAATCTCTCGAATTCTCTTGACCGTCGGTGCCCCGCCATCGGGACGATACCAAGCAACAGCCTTCTGCTGATCGGGATTCATCAACATCTGCAAGAGTTTTTCACGATTTTTGTCCAAGGTATTCTCAATCGCGTCGTGGAGTACTTCGTTTCCAGTCGATCGGTTATCGATAACCTGCCACGGCTCCCACTCAGCCGCCGGTTCGTCGAAGCGAACCGAGGTGAATGCAACTGCATAAGTGAATGGCACACCCCCAGCAAGTTGAGCCCCAAGATCACGCTTGAGCGAGTGCATGGCTGAAGATGCTTGCTCAAAGGGGCCTCTTGCCAATGGTGGGTCGTCGCCGAGATACCAGAGACCGTTATCTCGACGAACTCTTTGATGACTCTTGACTTCCAAGACGAGAATGCCCTTGCCAGGCACCATGATCAAAAAGTCAATTTCACCCGCATTCTGACGAAGATGGCGGGGGAGATTGAGACTATGGAGTACGACCCAGTCGGCCCCCCGCTTCGAGTTACGAAGAGTTGCAAAGATCTGTTTTTCTCCGGGCGGTGCATCCTGGTGTATGAAGTCGGGTATCAGCTGCGCCATGTTGGGTCAGGATTAATGGCGCTAGCTGTTCGGCGTAGTTGATTTCTTAGCGGCGATCTTCGCAACCGTGTCGATGCGCGAAGCGTCCACGGGAGAAGTGCTTCCAATCGAGAGTATTTCGTAGACGCCTATTACGCCCAGGTCGCCACCATCGACAGTCATGTACCCAGGGCTACTCAGCTCGGGATCGTTGGCATCTCGTTTTTCGAGTAGTCTGCGAAGTGTCTTTGCTGCACCAGTGCCAGCTCGAAGGTGGTAACCCCGAATCTCTTCAAGATCGTTCCATAAGGCTTCAGATTCGTCGGTGATATTGAGATAGGCGCAAAGTTTCAAAAAGTCAGCCTTGCTACCGGGTCCAATTCGGCGCGGATTATTGAGCCAATCAACGAGCCCGTGGTTGTCAAGGTTGAACTCATTCTTTAAGCGTTCACGCATTCGAGTTAGCGAGCCATCGCGCAACTTCGCCTCCTTGAGGGCAGACTGCCAGCGTCGTTGACTCACCCGAAGGCCGCCAGCACCAAGACGGTCAGCCTCCTGTTGAATAAAGTCTGACTCAGCCCCTTCAACTCGCAGAACCACGAAAGAACCGACTGCGAGCAAACTTGACTCTTCGCGCTGTACATCGAGCTTTCCAAGAGAGTCAGCGGTTACAACAAATGTTTTTGTGTCTGGCTGCGCATCAAGAAAGGTGTAGTGATCGCCAGCAAGACGAACATATCGACCGTATACGAGCTCATCTTCAGCGCCGACATTTCGGCCAATTATGCTCCGTTCCTCGAACGTCCACTCAGTCTCCATGTCAACAACTGGATCAAAGTGAGGTACTTGAAGAGGGATGTGAGACGAAATCTTGCGACGTGGCGGGCCGTCCGGTAAGAGTCCGGCTACCTGCAGATTGGACTCACCGAAGGGGTACATGATGAAGTGCGACTCGAAAGCACGAGGGTCTCGGGCAAAACACCAGTCTTCGCCGGAGTACTTTCTCGCCATGCTCTTGGGATCGCCAAGATAGATCAACTTCTTTGCTTCTTCCATTGCCCGCATCTTGTCGACAGAAATTGTCTTCATGCCTAGTGAGCTGAGTTCGCTGTCCAGCCAAGCCGTCACGACTATCGACATGTGTGAGTCTCGCGTCACAACAACTGCTCCTGGCTCGGCGAGCCCGCGCAGAGCCGCTTCCATCGGATTTGTTGGAGTGGCAAGTAGTGAATCTGCGATCACAACAGCCTGCGCAAGATGCGGACTGACTGCGCCATAATTTGGATTGGCAAGCGCACTCTTCAGGACATCACGAATCTCAGCAATGGGCATGGATGCGTTGTCAAACGAAAGTGGGAGTCCTACTACTAGTTTGCGCAATCGGTAGAGCTGCGAACGCCCTTCCGATACTGCTGCTTGGTCCGCACCGGCTTCACGGAGAGTTTGGGAGAAGTTTTTGCAAATTCCAAAGAGGGTTTCGATATCAGGGTGACTCACTAGATGCAGCCGAAAAACTCCGTCCTTGCTGCGGTTGTGTGCTCTATCGGCTTGTTCGAGTCTCATGGTCATCCGCGACTCCACTCTGCATACTCAACAGTTGCCGGTATCTGAAGCCCTGAGGCGGTTACCGACAGTGACTTACCAGCGTGTGCGCAGTCTGCCACGAAGGCGTTCGCGGAGTCGAGTGCGCCGCTTTCCCAGCGATCGAGAACGACAAGATTCTGACTTGCTGATATGAAGTTCTTCAGCTTGGGGTACGAACGAGCGCCATCATAAACCGCGCAGTCGACCGGGAACTCTTCGAGTTCATCGCGGCCCGGTGCGACGAATCGAGTAAGGAAGTGCGACACGTCTTCGGCCGCGTTCTCATTGTCTCCACTCACTCGCAACAGGTCGTCAAGACAGCCAGACACATCTCCAATTGCAATCTCATGCGGCCGAAGATCGTCCCAGAGAGCAGGTCGTCCTACGAGGCAGACTGTAGGCACGGTATTGCAAAGTAAGTCCGTGTGACGGGCTGAAAAGTACTCTTGAAAAAATTCGATATTTTGCGACATCGAACGGTCGTGCAAGAACTTGGGGCCGTGATAGGCACTGAAGTTGAATTCTCGAATTCGATCGATCTCGCGTTTCCAAACCCCTCCCTTAAGCGGCCATAGGTACTCGATGGTCGGTTTTGTCTTTGGGGGGCTACCTGGGTGGAAACGGACGAACTCCCCATAGGCGATCGAGTCATTCGGCCGTCGCCAGGTGATCGGTTGGCCCTCTGCGAGTTTCGTCACGTCGACCGAGTCGATGACCCGCAGAATTCTTTCTATATTCGCCTCGAGAAAGCCCAACGCAAACAGTCCAGCAGCAAAGTTGCGATTTGGGACAGTGACAATGCGCCACGTCTCCTTTGGCGACAGGTCTGATATCGCCGTACCTGATGCACGCCCAAGATCGAGCATGAATTGAGCCCAATCGGGCAGTGGTGCTCCGCCGAGCACGGTCAAGTTCCGCCACGTCCTGTTGTCCGTATTTGCGGGCACTGGTGGGACTAGTCCTCTCGATTTGAGTTGCGGCTGCACATACTAGGTGTCAAGCCCACCTGCGAATCAACCGCCTTGAAGTGATACGCAACTAGGAAGACGAAAGTGACCACTCATCTCGACGGCAAACGAAAACTCATGTGGGGCATGGGCTGGTGATGGGACTCGGACATCCCGGTTAGCCTGACGGGAGTGGGTCTTCCGTTAGGCAAATGCAGTAGCTGCGGTACCTTCATCGAACTGGTTCCTGGTCCCTGGGTGGACTCTGGTCAAGCCCGGCATAGCGCTACAGACGAGGGCCGTGCTCAGATGGTTGTGAGTAGCGGTGAGTATCTAATGTTCATAGCCTTCGCGGCGACCCTCGAGAAATCAGGGTCATTTGACGAACTACTTGGCGAGCATACGAGCGAAGATCTCGGACGATTTGTTAACGACGGGTTGTGCTCAAAATGTCACGAGTGACGGCAGCTTGTATCTCGCCACGTGGCACGATTGAACGTCTCGTGGTGGGCTCGGGCTCGGACATCGAGAAGGTCTTTGGGCGTGACGTTGCCCATGGCGAAGTTGACCTCGACTACAACCGAGAGCTCGGAGTAATCGTCTTTTATCTGCTGGCACCGCAGCTTCGTCGCGCTCCGAACGTGTTTCCCTCATGGATCATGCAGGGGTACTACGAGGGGCCGGTGGTCATCGTCAGTGACTGCGATGAAGAGGGCAATCGGGATTCCGAGCGTTGGCGCAAGCTCGGCGATTACTGGTTTACCAAAGAGCTCGCAAATGTCGTTCGAATCTGCAATACCTCGCCCCACTCAATTGCGTTGGTGCAGAAGCAACGCCCTTACTGAGCGAGAACTGGCTAGAACGGAACTGCTCCGCAGGCGACCAGGAATTGGAAAGTGGTAGTTAACGATGGCTCAGGTGGAACGAAAATCGTCATACCGTCACGGGCACGAGTCAGAATCACGCGATATTTGTTGAGTCGCATCTCATTCGGATTCGGGATGGGCGGCACAAGCGTCACAGGTTTGATGCCCCATTTGTTTTTCTTTGTGTCCCACTTGAGATCGTTGCCCCAGCAGACGATCGTCGAGTCGAGATCCAGCCCTTGACATTGAAACTCCGTTGCGGCCTTTCGCAGACTGCCACAAGATGTCGGCTGGGATACGGGGTCGAGATACCAGTCGGCGATGTCGTCTACCGGATTCCGTCCTCGAGCAGCGAAGGTATCCAGAACGGGCACCCCATGCTTGGCTAGCAGGCGATCGTTGCCCGAAACAGAAAGGAAGCCAAAACGAGCACTCGGTTCATTCGCGTAACGATTCTGCATAAGCGACTTTGCCTTGGCCAGGTTCTGCGTCACGGACAGCAGGAAGGCCTTGCCGGGCAGCGTTTCGAGCGTTTGTGCCACGTTGTAGGCACTTTGTGGGTTGCCAGCCAGCACGTGCTTTACCCATTGCGCGGCCTCAATAGCGCCATGCTGTCTCACCGCCACATTGAGATGAAATGAGCCGTTTTGAAGAGCAACGTTGTTCGGCAGAGGCGGGGGTGTTGGAGACAGACACGCGATGTCTTGTTTGCTGCAATGTACGTGCCAGTTGATGTGAGGGAATGACTTCGCTAGTTCGTCAAACCAGATTTGTAACCCAGATTCACCTTTGTATATTTCTTGGCCGGTGCCGGCAAGCAAGACGAGCACGCCCCATCCAGGGGTGCGAGACGCTATATCCAGCATTAATCGGGCTTCGCTGACCCCCTTATTGAACTTCGCTTGCATGTATCCCTGGTCGATTGTTCGTTGGGCCTCGTCGAAGATGATGATGTTCTCGTTCGGTGAGCGCCCGGGCGCGCTGTAGTAGTCCCGATACTTGTGGAGAGGGGTAACGAGTTGCTGGGTTTGGTTGAGGGCTCGGTTCAGCACGCTGACAAGTGGGCCGTTCCCAGAGAGAAACCGCTTCGCTCCCGGAATAGTTGCGTCATGGACCAAGTCGAGACCAAGAAACGACTTGCCGGCACCGGGTACTCCAGTAACGATGACGACATGGCGGTCGGATGGCGGGGCAATCTGAGCTTGTTTCACCACAGCTGCGATAGCGCTTCTGACCTGGGGAACATTTGTTGCGAAGTGGCTCGGAAGTTGAGGTGGATTCGTCAGCCAACCCGTGATTGCCGCAGTTAACAGGCCCGGTGCTGGCTGGTAGGTGGCGGACACCCATGTTCCGCATGTGATTTGTGAACTTGACTTCGACGCGCTCGCACTCTGGGCAAGAAAGGGTCCAACACTATTCGCATCGAGTAACTGCCAATTGCCACTGCTCGTCGGCGCTACTGCTCTCGTCAACACGAGAGCACCAGTAACGCTCGAGGCTGTGTGTGCGACCGAGTGGTAGTTGACCAAGTCACGAACGTAGAAAATTAACTGGTCGAGATCACCGGGATCTGGCGTCGGCTTGTTCTTGAACTCCAGAACGATTACTGATGAACCAGCCAGTACGACTACGTCGGGGCGGCGCCCAGACTCCTGCGGCAACTCGTACTCAAGAACTACACACCACTGCTGTACTGTTGGATCGGCGGCCACTAGCGCGGTCAACTCTTTGGTGAGGACCGAGAGTTGGTTCTGCCAGGCGCTGCCTTGCTGTTGATTGTTGTTTTTCGGAAACAGCGTTGCCGCGTGGTTCTGCAGTGCGTTGATGATTACTTGTTGACTCGTTGCCAGGTATTGCTGCACGGTGCCCGCCCAGCCGTACTGCTGCCGGGCCGCTGAGTTGGTTGTCACTTTGATCTCACCTCACGTAGCCGAAAGACTATGACATTTCGTTCTGGGCCACCATCGGTCGAGGGTGCTCGTTCGGTGAACCATGGGTCAACATGGTCAATCTCGAACTCGCCTGCGTAGGTCACTTCGCCACTCGCACCCCAAAAGAGCCGGATGCTGCGACCGTCCTCAACGTGGTTCAGGATGGCTTTGTTTCCGTTGGTCATCTGCTGATCGCCTTGTTGACCTTCGCCCACATAGAGAAAAAAGTCGCCTTGACTTCGGTCTTTATAGCCGTGACGCTCACCGCTCGCACGCTCAGAGAAAATAATAACATTCGGTGACCGTCGACTAGGGGAGATTCCGCCCTGTCTGCCACCGCCGTATCGATCATGTAGGACTCTGCGAAGGATCGTGTCACCTTTTCCAAGGGTCCATACCGACATAAGTGCCCTACCTCTCGAGTTGTCTGCTATGGAACATACCGCATGACCAAACCCCGTTACTAGGAAGCCCTAGGAGGGCGTCACTTTTTGGGATCTTTCCGAATTTCGGTCTCTTCTGTCCAAATGCCGAAGTCATTGATTACTTTCGTGTTCGTGCAATCAGCCCGAAAGAGAGTGATGCCCCGAGTGCCGTTTCCACGCAAAATCGAGCGTCGAATGACTGGGGCCCACCATGTGGTGCCTGCGCCGCCGATGATACCGATGACGTCACACAGTCGCAGTCCAAACGTCTGCGTCTCTTTCATTATCAGGTGAGTTTCCAGATCACACAACATGAGCGCGCGAACCCGTGAATGTTCAAAGGTTGCGCCAAAGATGCCGTGCGTAACTTCGAGATCGAACAGATCAGAGAAGACCGAAGTAACGTGAAGAGCCCGCGTGTGGAAGATTTTCAGAGAACGTGCGACCACTGCATCAAGGCTGAGTTTGTGAATTCGACACTTTGACAGACTTACGTCGGATAGTTGCGACAGACTCATGTCTACCTTTTCCCAGTGGCACTCGACAAAGGCACTTTGAGCGATCTCGCTTTCGATGAGATTCGCCCGGAATAGACGAACTGCACGAAAGGTGCAATAGATAATTCGAGGCGCTTGCAGAGTCGACTCTCGGATCGACGCAGCTCGTCCTGCGAAGTCACAACGCTGAAGCACAAGTCCAGTGACCGTCGAGCGGGCAATATCGATTCCACACTTGCAGCTGGTGATGAGGAGATTGGCTACTTCACAGCCGAAAAGCCTCACGACAGCCTCGGGGTCGTTTAGGTCCTCGACCTTCACATCTTTAATCGATGACGACTTCATCACCAGGCCACCCTCACCGCCAGAAATAACGAGTCGGCGGATCCGGGCCTCCTGCAGTTCAAAGTTTGCGAGCCTGCAGTTAAAGAATGCGACGGTATCGAGTTCGATGTCGAGCAGGAGAATGCCAGACAGATTCCAGCCCGAGAAGCGGGCATCGCGAATGCTCGCACCATCGCTGAACACATGTTCGCAGCCCATGTCATCGACGAGGGTCCAGCGCGGTCGGCCAAACTTGTCCTGTTCAAACCGAGGCTCTCGGTACTGAGAGGGGGGTGAGGTCAGCAAATCCGCCTCAAACAATGATGCGTCAATTTCGTGCATGATAAAGTCCTTTTCAATTTGAGATAGACTTCATCATAGACCCCCTGTGATAGCTCTGTTGGGCGGTGGTTGTGATACTCGGCATACGGGGGGGCGAGGAGGTAGGGTGAAGTCCTTCTTTACCTGTGATGTAGATTTATAGCATGACTAAAGACCAAAGTCGGCGCAACGAAGGGGCGATGCTGATGAGCGGGGTGGTGCAGTTTGACACTCACCCGATCAAGTGGTTTCTGACGTTTGCTGAATCGCAGATGCACCGGCAAGGCGACACTGCCAGTAAAGACGTATTTATCAACTCACTTCGATTCAAGGTTGCGAAGCAGACCGGTGACTCGATGTTCGGGATCCCCATCAATCGGTTAGAGCCAGTTACGCGAGAGATTCAGCGAGCCATTGAACGAGAGATGACTCAGCGCAACGATGCAAGAAGTGCACCAGTACGACTTCACTTTTGGAAACGAGATCCGCAGGAGATGGAAGAACTTCTTGAGGTTCTACGCGATGACTTTCAACGCCGTAAGGACAACCATGAACTCGCAAGTGCCGAACACATGCTGTCGGTAAAGGACCTCGTCGAAAGAGTTGGATGCACATCCGCGGAGATCAACGACTTGCACAAACGTGGGCTCATTCGACCGATGAGAACTCTTGGCGGCCAACGTCGTTTCTCGCAACAAGATCTCGAAAACATCCGTGAATTGATACATAAGTTGCGTCGCGGGGAGAACCTGTCGTCGGCAGATGGCTTCGGTCATGAGAACGAGGATCGTCGTGACTCGCCAGCAGAACGTTCAAAAATTCGGGACATGACCATGCAGGCTGTTGCTCATTTATACGCCGAAGCGATCGAAATGTTTCCGAGTCGCGATCACAGCGTCATTAAGCACATTCAGTCACGAATGGAGTGGCTTACGGAAGACCACATCATCACCATGATTCGACTGGCTCGCACCAAATTGGACTTACCGATTTATCGACGGGGCAGAATGCCGAAACATAACGAGGGTTCGTCAATTTCGAAAAAGGAAGAAAAGTGATGAAGCAATTTATGCGGCCAATGTCTCGTGCCATCCGTCTAATGGTGCTTCGTCGTCGAATTCGGAAATTAGTTTACATCTACGACTCAATTGTTTTGTATCGGCCCAAAGCTTTCTACCCGTATGGATGGGGTGGCTCCGCCATTGTGGAATGGAAGTGGGTTCCTTCCCCGAATAAGAATCCACGAATTTCAGTTCTATACGGTGAAGTTGATGTGACCTGGGAAGAAATAGCGACGATGGTGAGTGATGCTCGGTCGGCGCTGCAATTGAAGCAACGAAGCGCAAAGAGCGCCAGAGTCCCAACCCGGCCGCGAGGAGCGTGAGTGGCAAGCTCGCGAATTCCGCAATGTAAAGAGGCACGTCGCCGAAAGTCGGGTGGCCGCAAATCATGTCATCAGCGTGGACGGCGGGGGTGCGCCATGTGTGGCTGGTCGCATGTAATCGACAGTCGTCTCCGTCGCGCAGCGCGGAACTCTCTGCAACCCTTGCAGAGTTGTTCGACAGACTGCTCGCAATGATTCGAGTGTGTTCTCTGCGTTGGGGATCTTGATGGAATTGCCCGCTTCGGCTAGCGGTGTCTTGATCACAAGTAGCGCACGTCCGAACAGGGCGTCAAGGTGTCAGGAGCCTGAAGCTACTCGACGGTTGTGACTGTAGTTGAGTCAATGAGAACCTGTTTGACGAGATCAGGGTGATTCTTGCGGATGGTCTCAGTATCAAGACGGGGTTCGGCTGGCTCACGCCCCCAGGTGCAAACGTCTTCAATACCGGAAGCTTCACCACAAAGAGCCATTAGGTGGCAACGCGCAATCCGCTTTCGTGTCTTGCTGAATTCTGACATTTGCAAGATTCTCTTCCACTGACGATGAGGTTTTGAGTACTCGTCATACGGCGCTTCAGAGGTCACAGCCGCAAGCTGTTGTCGGTACTCGCTGATCTCCTTCGAAAGTGACGTAACCAACGGGTGCTCCCGAAACGACGCCTTGGTGGCCTTGAGACGCGCTCCAGATACTTGGAAATCTTGCGTCCAGTTTGGCTTCAGGTGCATCTCGTAGATCTCGGGAAACTTCAATTTGAAGGCAGGCCAGTCATAGGTGTTCCTTTGAGATTGCGACACTGAAACACCTGCAGGAATCTTTTCCCCCTGCTGCAGGGCAGTCATGACTGCCTCACGTCGAAACTTTTTGGCCTTATCCTGTAGCGCCATAATCTCGTGGTGAAGCAAAAATTCGTGCTTCCACTGCTCCGCCTCGGAACTCGTTGGTATTGAACTTCCGTGGGGCATCACTGTCTTTAGGCGCTGAGACTCACTGGCAGTCTCGATGTAGCCAGCAAACTCGGTCGCGAGTAACTCACAAGCGGCAATGGCATCTTCCAGTGTTCGTTCCGAACTGGGTGCGAATTCATGCCACTCGAGATAGACGTGTTGGGGCAAAAATTCGTAATGGAGGGCAGTTTCAATGTCATGTACGAATGGGACCGGTACCGCGCGATGAACATAGAGCTCCCGGGGGTTCCCCGTCTTTAGGTCTTTCTGTCGATCCTGAGGCGTTCTATCGAGTTTCGTCAGGCCGATCTTTACAAAGTTTGAGATCGGATTACCGTTGAAGTCACCCTCGCGGATGAAATAAATCGTTCCGGGTGTCGGGTCCAATTCATCGTCACTGCCGGCCATGGCCCAAAGACGCTACACGGGTGCCAGAACTGCCCGCGTTGTGATTGTTGGCGTTGGACAGTCAGGATTGCCAACTGGTGTCTTCAACGTGTGCAGAGGTCGTTTGCGGGACATTGTCCACACGAGACTTCGGTGGTTCAGGAATCTGGAGATAGTTTGCGCACTATAGTTCAGGAGATTCGACAAGAAATGAGTGAAAGGCGGCGATTGCAATGACGGCAAAGTTCGATCCATCGAAGTTCACGACCACTCAACCGAAGCCTCTACCGGTTGTGCTCGTGCTTGACCGCTCGGGCTCTATGGCGGGGGTATTCGACGGCTCCGAAAACGGTGCGAGAACCAAAATTTCGGTACTGAATGAGGCAGTGAAGAGAATGCTCAAGACTCTCTCGAATGAAGAGTCTCCGGCAAGTGAGTTCTTATTGTCTGTGATCACGTTTGGAGGGAATGCGCATCTTGACTTCAGTCCTTCACCGGCTTCGACGTTCGTTTTCCAAGAGCTCTCAGCAACGGGCAATACGCCGCTTGGTGCGGCGCTCAAGATCGCTAAGAACTTGATTGAAGACCGCAATCTCACGCCCTCGCGTGCATATCGACCCTTGGTAGTACTCATCTCTGACGGGTTACCAAACGATGAGTGGCAGACGAGCATGCAGGCATTCGTTGGATCGGGACGTTCAGCAAAGTGTGACCGAATGGCTCTTGGTGTTGGAAAAGACTCCATCACTGGTGGGGGTCGTGCCGTTCTAGATCTGTTTGTGACGGGCACTAATCGTGCAGTCTTCGAAGCGAAAGACGCCGATTCAATTCATAAATTCTTTAAGTTTGTGACGATGTCCGTTGTCACGCGAAGTCTCTCAGTAAACCCCGACGATGTTCCTGATGATGCGGACGTCAAGGAGCCGACTAAATCCACCAATATCACTTCACCGAAAGACGAGAATGAAGGACCAGACGATCTGGGCGGCTACTGGTAGTGAGCACGCTCTGGGTCGTGTGTGACGTTTCGGGAAGCATGCTTGAGAACGCCAAGTGCCATATTGCGAGGACGCTTGTGTATCAAGTCTGGCAATCCAAACTGCTTGGGTACTTTTCGGACTGTGACGTGAAACTCGTGCTGTGGGCCGATGAATCTCGAGTGGCTCGGCAAACGATCGGTGACGAAGTGCCTGCTGAACTTCTGGATTGTAAGGGGTCAGCCCGTGCGGAGCCATTGATCGGACTCATTGGAGTGAGCGATCGAGACAGATATTTGTTCCTCACGGACGGATATTGGCCTGAGATGACCCGGAGAGCATTAGGAGAATGGCGTGCGCGATTGCCAGCAATATCGGTACGAGCAATTCGAGTCGGAGTGGATGCAAATCCGGAGTTCGAAGGGCCCAGCATCTTCGAAGCGGAAGATTTCTTTAGGGCGATCGACGACTGGTGGGGTAATGACTTCGCGCTACAAGTGGTCTAGTTTTGGGGCGTCTTGCATCGGGCCCACTCATGTGCATGCCGGGATTCCAAACCAAGATTATTGGTCGAGCTTTCACAACGCTTGGGGTGATGGAATTGTGGTCTCCGACGGGGTTGGTTCGCATTCAAATTCAGACGTCGGAAGTCGGGCAGTTTGTCGCTCTTTCGAGGTTGCTGCGCTGAGAATGCTGCGCGGCTATGCGGAGTTTAGTCCGGTCCGATTTCATGGGATGATCAAAGATCTCTGGGAAGTGTCGGTCGAATGCCTAGGCACTCAGACCTGTGGGGCTACGTGCAGTTATGCAATGCGCACTCCAGAAGGTGTTATCGAAATTGGCTCTCTCGGCGATGGTTGTGCTGCCGTTGTTACAGACAACGGTCAAGTGATCTCACTTTCGGAGGACAAATCTGACAGCTTCTCGAATTTGACTCTCGGGTTAGCACCGCGAACTCAAACTAGCGATTGGAGGACGCTTCGGCTGCCGGAAACCGACTGCAAAGCAGTACTGCTGTGCACCGATGGTGTCTCTGATGACATAAACGACATCGAAGGTTTTACCTTGGACTTCCTTGCAGCCCATTCATCGCTGGCTCGAGTGGCAGCGTCGAGACGAACTCGCGAGATTCTTGAACTGTGGCCGGTACCGAAGCATCGTGACGACAAGACCCTCGTGTGTCTGACCCGAAGAGAGGTCAATCTTGAGTGACCAGGCGTTCAATCGCAGGGAAGAAGTTTTGGTTGATGAGTATGGCAACCGCCACCAGATTGTCGGCGAGTTAGCACGTGGCGGACAAGGCGTGGTCTACAGAACTACTGACTCGGACCTTGCGATTAAACGACCAATCGATCGGAATGGGGAGGTCGAACGTTCTGTCGACCTGAAGCGCCGATTCACTCGTATTCGCTGCTTACCACTTCCCTTGGATATCTCTATCGCACTTCCTCTTGCAGTTCTTCGCGACGAATCTGGCTATGTGATGAATCTTCTATCAGAAATGGAGCCTTTCAGTAACTTTTTCGTGAATGGTTCAATATATGAACGATTAGAGACAGAAGTGATTCCACCCTGGATTTCGCAGGTATCTGACAGGGCAGCACAGTTGCAGTTAATGCATTATGCGCACTCGGGCTCTACCAAACGACGACTACTAGCACTCTCAAAGTGCGCTTCTGTGCTGTCGAGGCTGCACTCAGCCGGGATCGTTTATGGCGATGTATCCCCAAGAAATTGCTTCGTCAGTCGACAAGATTCCCAATCCGTCAGCCTCATCGACGCGGACAATCTTCGACTTGAAGGACATAAAGGTGGGAGTTCCGTCTACACGCCGCGTTACGGTGCCCCGGAGATCGTAAGCGGGGCTGACAGTTCGCGACCGCAATCAGATGCATGGTCCTTCTCTGTGATGGCATTTGAGATTCTTTCGCTGATCCATCCATTCGTGGGCCGTGCTGTACTTGAGGGGGATTCCGGCGAGTCGGGCTGGGACGTCAAAACGACTGAAATCGGACAGTCACGCGAAAGACAGCAGCTTGATGAGTTAGCCATGGCGGGGAAGATGCCATATGTTGACGATCCTGTTGACAGGACTAACGAAGCTGTTGGTGGGCTGCCACGAGAGCTGATAGTGACCAAACGTCTAATCGAGCTCTTTCGAGAATCACTCGGAACCGGACGCAGTCTCCCGTGGCGGCGATCCGCGCTTGCGTACTGGGCGTTGGAACTCGCTCGGGCCCACGACCTTTCGGTGGTCTGCCCTAGTTGCTCCATGAGTTACTTCGTCCAACATCAAACTTGCGTCTATTGCGGACGACCTCGACCGCTAACGATTGTTGCCACAACAGAGCGATGGCAACTGGTAATTCAACCGGCTGCCGAAGTTGCTGTTTTGCCGCAACGATTGACGCAGCCGTTCTCATTGCACCCATTCGATCGATCTGAAGTATCTGTTGAAATCGATTCGAAAGAACGCCTGGTGGTTCGTGCAAGAGGAAGTCAGCCACTCCCCGATGGAATCGAGTTTAGATTCTTGGATGGAGCCGCATGAGATTTGAGGATGTGCCTGGTGAGCTGCAGTCTCTGAGAGTCCGAAGGGCAGATGGTAATGAATTCGATGCCATCAAGTCGGCGACAGCGAACACTGTTCCGGTGGTCGCAGTCATTCCTAGCTCTCGAGTCAATGTGTTTAGCATTAAGTTGCCGGGCTTTCTGGTTGATATCTCAGCAGTCAACGAAGGTCGTGGCATCAATTTGAATCGTGCGCTAGTCACCGGTAACTCTTATCTTGCTCACCTCTCGGATTTCTCAAACGATCGAACTGCGATACTGAGTCTCGCTTTTTTCAGTGGTCCAACAATTGACTTCGGAGAGATTGAGATTGGGGTCGACGAGTACGTCAAGCAACGCATCGAAAAATTTCAGTCTCGTACGATTCGGGACACGGGTGCCTGGCTTCAGGATGAGCTATCTCTCGTGCATCTTGGCGAGCAGTACTGCTTCGTCGTTGTGGGTCCTGCAATACAGAGCGTCCTCGACGCGGAATCTAAGGATGAGCCGCGGCTTGAGGCGACTCCACATCTTGAGGAAGGCGAGGTTCTCGAGCCACAAATAGGACTTAGCGAGACACAACTCCGGAAGTCTCGAGCTCTCATTCGACATGACATCATCAACTCGTTCTGTCTGGCTAGCCAGAACGTTCGATGTGTGGTCACCCAGACCGAGGTGGTCGTGGGACAGCCGATCTTCGTTGCTTCGAAGTTTACTAAAGTGAGTCCACAACGAGATCGCGCGATTCGTCTCGCAAGAGTCCAGCTGCGATTTTCCGACTGGACGAATGCCGGTGGTGTGCGACTTCAGGCGCAGGCAACGCTCGCAAGCCTTACGAAACAGTCCACTAGCTATCTCAAGAAGTGGGATGACTTTGGGTCGATAGAGGACAAACTGGTTCTTGAACGTGCTCGGAGATTCGGCTGTGTGGAGTATTCATCCCCCGAAAGTGTTCGCCGAGGTGGAGTTGTAGTCAAATTGGAGAATGCAAGCGAATCTGCCCTGGAAATGCTCTCAGCAAGTCTCTGCGATGATGTAGAACTTGTCGAATCTGTCCCGGATTACCTCGACAATCTCGAAATCTCAATTGCAGACCTGACTTTGCACGAACTTAAGAGAGAAGAAGCCGCAAGATTGATTGGCGTTAGGGCCTCTCGGACGCCTGCTGAGACACGGTCTTTTCCAGTAGTGCACTTCAATTTGGAGACGCGCCGACTAGAGATCGAGGCAGAGAACCTGCCGCCGCAAGGGAAGCTGATTTATTCGATCGCTGGTGAGATCGCCCAAAATCGCCGCCGCTTGCAAGCACGGAAAGCCATTCTCGACGGAAGATCAGCCAATTCCCAGATTGGAATCGTGATCGATAGTGGTGACATCGTTTCGTTGAGGTCTGAACAACGAGTGAAGCCTCTCACAGCTTTCGTCCGATCCAAAGTGTTTTCGAACCCGCCAACGTCAAAACAAGAGCTAGCGATAGATATCGCGCTCAATACGCCAGACATTGCGGTTATCCAGGGCCCACCTGGAACAGGGAAAACGACAGTTATCGCCGCAATTGTTGAGCGGTTGAACGAGATTGCTGCGATGTCTGGTCAGCACCAAGCTGGTCAGATTTTGCTCAGTGGATTTCAACATGACGCGGTTGAGAATCTGATCGACCGGCTCTCAATAAATGGTCTACCAGTTCCCAAGTTTGGGAACCGCAATTCTGCAAATTCCGATAGCGACTCTGAACATAATCTGATTACTTGGTGCAAGCAGCTTTCGGAACGGCTTCGTGCGACTAATCCGGATCTTGCGGAGGTAGAAGAGGAAAGAGGTGTAAGAGATTCGATTGAGCAGTACCTAAGGGCTCCCACTCGAGCTCTCGCACAGCAGCTCCTGACGAGAGTTGTTGGTCTAGGAATGGAAACACTCGGAGACGAGCTCTGGCGAGTTTCGAACGCGCTCCTATCGCAGGCGAAGCTCGACAAATCCTCTCGTTCAGCACGAGAGAGACAGCTACTTGCCGTGCGTCGAATAAGGAGTGGACGTGCGAGTTTCTCAGATGACGGCCCTGCACGCGCTGGCGAAGCTCTATCAGAGCTTGAGGAGCTGCTAGATGAGCCGCAAATGGCGCTTTTGCAAAAGGCGACAAGTTGGCTACCGTCTCGTGGAACACCGCCATTCCTTGATGAGATTCGTGGTTTCAAGCGAGAGCTACTGCTCCGATTTACTCAGCCTCCTGAGTTTCGTGTCGAAAAGCACAACGATGAAATTGTCTCAGTGTCAAATGCTGCGCTCAGTGCAGTTCGTCAGAGAGGGCAGTCTTCGAAGAACAGTGAAGCAGCCGTACTCGCTGAGTTTCTGGCGGAGCTGGAAAGCAATCCAAGCGGCATGATGGACGCAGTGTCAACGTTTAGTTTTGCGTTCTCTGCAACTATCCAAGGGAGCTTGAGACCAGAATTGCGCCAACGTAAGGGACTTATGGACGGCGTACGTGATCAGATCCTTGATTACGGATACGTCATCCTCGATGAAGCCGCGCGGATATCTCCAAGAGATCTGATGATTGGTCTAGCTCAGGGTCGCAAAGTCATTCTGGTTGGAGATCATCGTCAGCTACCGCACATTATCGATCAAGAAGTAGAGCGAAGAATGGAAGCCGGTGAGTCTGGCGACGGAGAAAGTGAATGGCTCAAGAAATCAGCATTCGAATATCTGTTCAACGAGCGAATTGCAGAACTCGAGAAGACAGACCACATTCAACGTCGAGTCACACTCGACCAGCAGTTCCGAATGCATCCGATACTTGGAGACTTTGTAAGCCGCAACTTCTATGAGCGATTTAATCCTGCTGAGCGATTCACGTCGGGTTTGCCTCCGGAGTACTTTCGCCACGACCTACCGGGTACCAATGGTCGTGCTGCAATGTGGATTGATGTGCCCGGAAGTGTCGGTTTAGCAACGCGGTCGGGTACGAGCTGGACCCGTGAGGCAGAAGCTGAGGTGATTTCGAGGCAACTTGCCGAGTGGCTGAACTCCACCCAGGGAGCGGGGTTGACCTTTGGAGTGATCTCCTTTTACAAGGCTCAGGCCGAGCGAATTGCCAGCAGACTTCGCAACGTCATTGGAGACGAGCCTTTCGAAGCTCGAAGAGTTCGAGTGGGGACCGTTGACTCTTTTCAAGGGATGGAATTTGATGTCGCTTTTCTGTCTGTCGTTAGAACAATGACCAATTCGCTTGGTGTGGATATCCCTTCCGAAAGGAATGCACGTCGGGCATTCGGACATCTCTGTCTCTATAACCGTTTGAATGTGTCTATGAGTAGACAAAAAAAGTTACTGGTAGTGGTTGGGGATCCTGCGCTAGTTAACAACAAGCTTGCAGCAGAATACATTCCGGGTTTGGTCGACTTTCGTCGATTGGCGAATTAACAGATATGGCTGTTCGAACGCTCGACATCGCTGTTGGGAGTCCCTTCAAGCGATCCGTCGGCACTCCGAGAGATCTGGCATGGCCAGTGTCCGCCTTTCGCGTCACTTTGCCACGCATAGGCGGCAACAGGTCTGACGATTTGAATGCCTTCGAGTCGGTGGTTCTTGGACTTCTCCAAGTGTCTGGGCCGATAGATGCGAACGTGCTCGCAGAAAAGACGTGTTTGCCAATTGACATGATCAGACAGGTCCTGGCAAGGCTGCAGGATCGTCGGTACATAGATCGAGATCGAAAGGTTCAACTCGCTTCTCAGTCGGTGGGCGGCGACCCCTTCACGACGGTTTCTACCGCAGTCGCGATGGTGTTTCGCGAACATGTTTCCGGCCAGTTACTGCCACATCTTCATCTGATTCGCGACGGCGACGCACTTCGAACAAAACTTGTCGAGCGCCCATGGATTCTTCCTAGCGCTGTTATCAAACAGGAAGCGCCAACGTCTCGCGAAATACTTCGTATCGTAAAGATCGCGCGACGCAGGAGTGCACAGTTCTCCCACGACTCTCGACTTCCGACACTCCAACAGATTCGCATCAGTCCAGAGAGCGAGGAGTTTCACCTTCATTGTCGAATTGGTTTTCAGGCACACGACGGGGAGTACCGAATCGCCGATCCCTTCGGACTCGGATTCTCCAAGATTCTTGAGGAAGTCTTCGACAAGCAGCTAACACATGACGAAAGTCTTCAGAGTTGGTTGTTGAAGTGGCGTCAGTCGGTTGTTTCTGGGCGAACTCGCGAGAGCTCGTGGAACCGTGAAAAATCAGGATTTGTCGAGAGTGGGTACTTATATCCGGAACTCGTAAAACAGCTCCAAGGAGACTCGCACGGCCGCCGTGACTTACGCCAGTTGTACGCCGCTATCGAATGGGCACTGTTCTATTGCTGCGAGGTAGATGGACTGAATTCCGCCACAGCTCGATTGAAAATGAAGGGTCTGGCTTCTCGATCGGCGTGGCTCACTGGTATCGCGTCAAGCATCGGTTTGCAGGTGCCAGAAGACGGAGTTCGTGAGTTTCCTGATGGAAGGCTTCTCGATCTCGAAGCACAAAAGGTATCGATGGAAGCAGTACTAGCAGTTGCGCTTGTTCAAGCAGAATCTAACTTTGAACATCCTCTTCGTCGTGTTGCACTTAAACACCCTGACTTCTTGCAACGGTTACGAATGCTCGGTCGCGCGCGTGGAGACGATGTTCATGGAAAGGCTGAATCGCACCTTCCCACAGATGTCTTAGCATCTGACTCCTTCATGCAGTCTGTTGTGTCCGCTCTCATTCCCACAATCCAGTTTGTTGACTCACTCGATAGTGATGCCCTTATTGCGCAAGCCGATGAACTAATCCAAGCCCGCACGAACCTACAGGCAAATCTCGGGTATAGAGCGATGCACCGACTTGGCAGAAGTACTGAGACGTCTCTACTTAACGCTGAACGCGATCTCCTGTCTTTGAGAGATGGTGATGACGCTCAAAGCCTTGTCTCGAATCTCTGTTCCGCAGTACAGAGCGCGCTTCGTGGCTTGATGCTCGGTCAGGTGCAATCAACCGCTTCGAGCGGACTCCATGAAAGAGCTGAGTCGAATTCAGTGCGGGCGAATCTCGGTGATTTACCATCAAGCCTGAAGAGCGTGAACGTGCAGCGCATTCGATCGGCAATTGAGGGACGAGACTCGACTCTGGGGTCACTAATAATGGCATTTCTTGTATCGAGCGAAGTTGAGTTTCTAAGTGAGCTTTCGGTACTCTACCCGGGCTTCCTGGGTGTCGTATCGCAACTGCTCGACCTCCGGGGTCACGGCAACACGACAGTTGAGGCCGATCTTGGCATCATCAAACCCCTTCATAAAGAGGCAGTTATGGTTGTTGGTGTGCTGCTCGAACTAACCGATTGGAAGTGACTTGTGGGAAAGAAGAAGAAGAAGAAGCCCAATAGCAACAACGGCAATAAATTCAATTCAAACACCGCACAACACAGTGTCCCGACGGAAGTCCCGGAGGGTTTACAGCCGGCAGCCATGACAACTGCAATTCGGCGAGAATCGCCTGAACCTGAAAATAGGCAAGAACTTCTTAGTCGTCTTCAAGTTCTTCTTGAGCAATTGCAAGTGGAGAGCAATCAGGTCGGTGGCTTTGCTTCCCTGACACGCAGTCTGGTTGAGGAGTTCAAAAGGATCGCAGAGATGCTAGTAAGTGAGCATCGCGCTTCGATTATTGAAGTAGGCGAAATTGTAAGGCGTCAGGCGCTCCTCACCCTCGCCGAACAAAAGCGAGACGAGGGGTTTGCTCGCGAACGTGCGGAACTTGATTCTCAACTTGTCGAGCGACGCGCAAAATCAACTGCAGCACTTGAGTCCGAAATGGCAGAGCTGCGTCAACGCAGGCTTTCTGAAGTCGACGAACTCATCAGGCTCGAAGAGTCGCGGTCTCGAGAGCGTATCAAGTCTGAGCGAGACGACTGGGAAGCGGAATACAGCCGTCAGCGAGCGAATCTGTCAGCGTCGATGTCGGAGGTTGAGCGGCAGGCAGGAGTTAATGACGCACTGCAGAGCGATCTCGAGCGTCGGCGGGTTGAGTTTGAGCGTCTTGAGCTCGACCACGAAGAGAGTACAAACCGAATAACGACTCAACTGCAGCGTCGACGCGAGAAGCTGGACCAGGAAGTTGGAGCAGCTAGTGCTGAAGAAGTGGCTCGTCTCCAAAGTCTCTTGGATGCTTCTCAGGAAGTCAACGGCCGCCTTCGTCAATCAGTCAGAACACATGAGGAGAGTCTTGAGAACTTCAAACTGCTGCAACAGCAGCTCGGTGGAAGAGAGCCTTCATTGGTCATAAATGAATTGAGAACACTTAGTGAGATTATTGCCAGACAGCGGGAAGAGTTGGCAACTCGACCATATGAAGAGGTTCGTGCGAGATTCGAAGATCTTGACCGCGAACGCCAGAGCCTTATGAATCGAGTCTCTGAACTCAATCAGATGCTCCAACAGAAGGAGCTTCTTGCATCACAGTCACTCGAGTTAAAGAACAGGAACATCGAGCTTGAAGCGGTAAACAGTTCGCTACAGCAGCGATCGAAGATCTTTCAAGATCAGGCTGATACCGCGATGGCCGAAATTCAAAGACTTCGTTCGGCTTATGAGCGCCCAGCCGAGATCGAAGCGCGCTATCGCGAGATAGAGGAGCCGCGCTGGTCGTTTGACGAGGTTTCTCGGGAGGCATCAACGGATCTCAGCGAGTCTGAGTGGTTGGGTTCGATTATCGATAGTTGTAACTCGTACGGGTTGAGATTCAATCCACGTATTGTCAAAGCATTCCATACAGCCTTAAAGACGGCGGAGTGGTCACCTCTGACAGTCTTGGCCGGCGTCTCAGGGACGGGCAAGTCTGAGCTGCCACGGCTGTATTCACATTTTGGCGGACTCTATTACGAGCCACTATCCGTTCAGCCGAATTGGGACAGTCAGGAGTCGATGCTCGGTTACTTCAACTCAATTGACAACCGCTTTGATGCCCAACCCGTGTTGCGGTTTCTTGCGCAGAGCCAAAAGAGTTGGAGAGAGGAGAAGCCTGGAGTACCCGGTTATCCCGGATTACGAGATCGATTGTGTCTGGTGCTCCTTGACGAGATGAATCTGGCACACCCGGAGTTGTACTTTGCGGAGTTTTTGAGCAAGTTGGAACTTCGACGCGGCAAGAAGGGCCAGGATGTGCCAAGCCTTCCAGTAAAAATCGGTGCAGGCATGAAGCCCTACGACCTCAAACTGGGCCGAAACGTCTTGTGGACGGGAACGATGAACCAGGATGAAACTACTAAGTCCTTATCTGACAAGGTTCTCGACAGATCAGTCATTATCTACTTCCCCCGACCCACGGACTTGAAGAGGCGGCGAAAGCTAACGCCACTCGATGACGATAATCGCGGAGAGGATCTACCCGTGAAGACATGGCAGAAGTGGTTATCTCAAGAGAGTGGTTTTAAGGATGAGGAAATCCAGCCGTACAAGTCCTTCATTGAAACGATGAACGCAGCTCTAGAAGTGGCGGGACGTGCTATCGGACATCGTGTTTGGCAGTCCATTGAGTATTACATGGCAAATTATCCAGATGTTTGCAATGCATCTGATAACGGATCTAAGAAGCGCGGGATGCACATTGCATTTGAAGATCAACTAGTTCAAAAAGTTATGCCAAAGCTTCGTGGTATCGACACACGAGGAAGGTCTCGTGACGAGTGCTTAGACAAAATTAGAGGGCAAATCGTTGATGGCATCAACGGCGACGGATTCAACATTGCCCAGGATTTCGATTTGGCATGTGAGCTCGGTTACGGCCAGTTCATCTGGCAGTCTGCCAACTACTTGCGAGATGAGGTCCCTGAAAACACGGCTAGTCCCAATGCTGCTGAGTAACTATTACCGAACTGCTCAGCTAAAAACAGATTCCGGCGATCGTCTTCGAGCCATCATTCGACAGCAGGATTGGTTTTCGCAGTTAGTCGACCTAGACCCGCGAACTGGTGAAGCACTGCCCATGTCCTTGGAAGCTTTGTTGTCCCGCCTGGCGCATGTAACTGAGGATGGGGAGTGCCGAGATCGGGTTTGGAGACTCGTGGAGCATTGTCGAGCATCTGTTGGTCGGATCTTCGAGTCAATTTCGGAGAGCCCGCGTCGGGAGCAATCAACAATGCCGATTCGTGCTGTTCGCGAATTGAATGCCTCGAGCTTTGTTGCCTTGAGTCGCCGCCCCGGAAGAACTGTACGTGAAAAACTGGCGTATAAGCCATACATCCAGGCAGTCAGGCGATTCCAATCAGTGGATTTGCCACAGAATCAGTTGCTTAAGGAGTTTGTCGCGCAGATAGCAGATTTGCTCGAGTCAAGAAGTCAGCTACTTGGAGTCCAAGACACACTGATTGGAAATATTCGTAGATGGTTGAAGACCGAGTCTGCTTCAGAGATTTCTCCGTGGAGGAATTTGCCGCCCAACAACACTCTGCTCTCTCACGTCGACTACCGAAGGATTTGGAATTCGTGGCGTTGGCTTCAGCAGCTTGAGATGCAGATAGATCAAGACTTACAGACATTTGATGCACGGGCAGCTACCCAGAAGAAGTGGTGTGAATATGCCGACCCTGCCTTGCGCTACAAGACGCAGTTCGCAAACGTGCCGATTCTGTTCAACTACGACTCATTCGAGATCAGGCCCTGGACGGCGATCGTGTCACGAAGTGTTAAGGGAAGTAGCCGCTCCGCTGGCAGCACCGGTCAAGTAGAAGGTGCCGTTTGCGTCGATCTCGATTATGTAAAGCCTAGATGGTCGTCCGTCTCGAGTCGAGAAAGAGAGACTTCGCGCGAGAAGTTTGTTTGGCAGCGGTGGAGGCACAGTTCACAGGTAGTCGACATCGAACTGGGGGAAGGCGATGCAGTAATGCTTCACCCAGATGCCACAACTATTTCATGCTCGCAACTCTTGTCGAGTAAGCAAGAGAGTAGTCCGCTAGCTACTGCTGCAGCGCAAGACTTTGCACGGCGTCTCAAGAGCACATTCAAGAGCTCAACGTTGGTCTGGCTTGTTCCCGACACTCTAAATGACTTTCAGATGCAGACACTTCGTCGCAATCTGAATACACAATTTGCGAATGCAATTCCTCTTCCGCGTTCAATTGCTGCGGTTGTCGAACTATTGGACTATCAGAAGATTTCCCATGACGGTTTTCGGGTCAATGTGATTGATAGGCATCAGGGTGTGGTGTACGCAACCCCTTTGACCGCACGTCATGATGAGGAACTTGAAAATCGAGTTCCAGCGACTCGGGGGTTCTACTGGGAACGCTCGCCACACATCGTTGTTGGCAGTGACGCACTCACACACGGGTGGATTAATGAGGTTGCGTCAGTCGATGAGCGTGGTCGCTGGCATGACGTCAAATCTGTGACTCCGCTCAAGATGACAACTCCTGCGGAGATGGAATCAAACGAACATCTTGCAGGCGCAGACGTAGACCTGATGGTGCCAGGAAGCCCTGTTCGGGGCGGAGCTCGGTTGCAAGGTCTGCAGCGTGATGCAGGCGACATCCCGCTCTGGCGAGATCACGTGCCTCCGCTCTCATTCAAAGCACTCGTCGACCGGCGATATCAGTGGTTCCATTTGGTAGGTCGAACTACGACTATTCGACCGATCCGTAATCAGGCCCAGGATATTCCCGTCGATTCAACAAACCAAGAGTTCGTGCTGACTGCCGGTCGAGACTCCTACCGGTTCCCCTTGTCCCAAGGTTCGATGGAAGCCGATCTTGGCTACATCGCGAGACTTGATGCACCAGAGTTTCCGTTGGAACGTGATGTTCGATGCCGACTTCAGTTGACGTATACATACGGAAGTGATGACCCATATCTCTTGAGAGTGATTCCGCACGAAGACGAGGCGATTGAAGGAATCTTGCCATTTCGACCTATAACAGTCTCGTGGCGACCCAGACAGTCTGAGGTCGTCACGGATGCACCGTCGCCTGAATATCCAAGGTCCGCTTCGTGGGCTGACATGCAGCACTTCGTTGACCATAAGCGGGGGAAAACAACCAATTATCTGGATTGGGCAACTAAAGACACCAGAACTCTTCTCCAGAATCTTTCGTTACTAGTGAAGTTAAAGGACAGTGTCGGGATATCTCGTGGGGTGCTCACGACAGATTGGATATCGAAGGCAAGCTTTCGAGAGAACTGGATACACACAGAATCGGAAGAGTTCTGGGCTCACGAGCGCCAACTGCTTGATGGCCAAGCTGAAAGGTACCCACGCGGAACCAGCGTTTCATTTGTGCCTTTTCATGATGCTGGCCGTGGCGGCAAAGCACTTTTCATATCGCTCACTGAAGCTGGTACAAAAACAAAGGCGCCCGCGAACGTCGGAGACAACATTCGGAGGAGCCTCTATGTTCCGTTCATCAAGATCTGGTCTGACGGGCGTTCGCTTGAAGATTCCGATTGCCCGACCAAGTTTCGAGAAGTGATGAAGTCATTTCTTGTGGAGATCGCGCGCGAACTCATGTCTGGTGTCCATGAGCCGGTTGTGAATGACCAGCTCCTGTTCCTGCTTGGCTGTACACACAAAGACGCTCCGGCGCCAGTGCAGGATCATTTGCTCGCACAAGTCGTCAATAAGTCAGCCGCCGACAGGACTCTTGCCAAGACATTGGGCTTTGCCTTGGGAGACTTGTCGATGCCATGGCAGCGACAAGTTGCTGACAACCTCGTGCTCCGTGGAAATGACTTGGCACTCACGGCTCTTGCGCGGGCTGTCTGGCGTGATGCTCGGGTTGTTGCCAAGTTCGATAAGTCTCAGCTAGTTCGCTTATTGGACGCCGTGCAGGTTCGTCTTGAACAAGTGCTCATTAAGAGTACCCGAAACAATGCCGAACTTGAGACCGTTGTGAGACTCTGTGAATTGCTACTAGGGCTTCTTCGTACTCGAGATTCTGATGACAGCGACGTCCGAATGCTCCTGCAGCCGAATTTGCCGCGAACACGGAAATTCGAAGATCTTGTGGAAGGATTCGCTGTGCTGTTCGTTGAGAAGTCGTTGAAAGCCGAGTCACGAGTTGATATTTCGATTCCCGAGAAACCTCTTGACGATAAGACTCCAGATCTGCTCGTCGCGCTGAAGCTTTATCTGGCCGGTGACGTTGGAACAGACGCGATACAAATCACTCAGGTAGTAGACGATGATGCGAATTGAAAAGACTTGAAACACTTTCTTCTCAGTTGGTACGGAATATCGGATCTCCGAGCTGCTCTTATCTTCGATACGTCTGTCGGTCCACTCTTCAACGCTTTGAGGACCGGCGATTTTACAGATGCAATCATCTTGGCGTATACCGATCCGTCAAAAGTTCAGGTTCTCGATGAGCGAGTCTGGACCGATTGGGAGGAGCGACTCACTGCTCCTGTTGGAGCACGACGTGCTATGCCTCCTGAAGAAGTTCAGCAGTTGCTGGATCTGGTTAGCAATACAGCAGCAGGTCACGACCTATTTGTCCAGTGGCTTCGAGGTCAACTCGCTGCAGTAGGTGTAGCTGTAAATGTCCAACTGATCAGCAAGAACTTGGCAAAACTGAATGATGCGCAGGGAATTCTCGATGGCGCAACCACTGCTCTTCAGATGGCGTTGTCTGACCCGGGCGAGAAGTCACTTACTACGTACGTGAGCCCAGGAACTCCAGTTATGGCTTACTCGTGGGCGCTTATTGCTCGATCGAATCCCCACTTGAAAATCAACGTGATCTCCAACTCGGATCCTAGAAGTGCACCTGAACAAATTGAGTTGCCTCGGGCACTCTTGAACTCATCGATTAGTGCTCCCTTAGCAACTTCAGAGTCCCAAGATGACTACGACCTTGTTATTCATCTCATGGGAGAACAAACAATCCCAGTTCTCTTTGGTTTGCGGCAGTTTGGGGCTAAGCGACACATTATTCTCACAACCCAGCGGTTCGAGGGCGAAGCACGTCGGCTCTCAAAACTGATTCCAACGGCTGGTCCTCCGGTCGTAGTGCCCGATCCCTTCAAGCCGGCCGACACACGAAAGGCAATCAACAAACAAGTTTCAAAGCTGGAGCCGCAGGCACGGGTTGCAGTCAACATGACGGGTGGGACAAAGTTGATGTTTGCAGGTGCACTCTCTGCGAGTTGGGAGTGCGGATTGGATCCCTTCTACTTTGAGCTAAGGAAGCACAACGTAATCTTTCTCCGGGATGGCACCCAGCAGCCGTTCGTTGGAGTCAACAAGGTTTCTGACTTCTTTGACGCCGAGAATTTCAAGGTCATCTCTAACGGACTTTGGCCGGACGATCCCCTATCTGACAAGAATCGGCGTCAGCAGTCTTTGATGTCGATCTGGCAACGACGCGAGGTTCTTCGCGAACTCTACAAATCTCACAAGTTCGCGGCTGAAGTAGAGAAACGTGATCGAGCCCGACTCGACAATCGAGACACTTTTGTGCCGTTTAAGTTCGAATGGTCGGGTGGAACTGCCTCATTAGACAAGGAGCGCAATGCCCATCTAACCCTTAAAGGGTCCGAGATCCCAGTTTGTGGTGTCGACTTTTTTGATTTCCTCGCGGGAGGGTGGCTTGAAGAATTCGTTTACTCGTTGCTAAAACCTTTGGAGATTGAAGGAGTGATCCGGGATGTTCGAGTTGGGCTTGAAGCTGGTTATCCAGATGACTCATTATCAGATAGTGAGCGTCGTGCCCAAGAGTTCGACTGCGCTTTCACGGACGGTAAGCGACTCTGGATTGTCGAGTGCAAGGCCGGTCCGGTGAGACAGGAGGCAATACAGAAGTTAGAGAACAATTTAAAGCTCTACGGTGGCGTCGCCGCAAGAGGATTGCTCATCTCATCGTTTCCACTTGGACGCACGCAGGCAGCTCGTGTTGCACGGGCGCCTTCAATTGCTGCGATAGATCCCGCCAATCTCTCAATTGATCACTTGAGGCTGCAGATTCTAAAGAATTAGCACGAGCCAAGGGAATAACCCTCATCAGACTCTGAGAACACTCCAGTCGCGGGGTCGTTCACTCCCATGGCCTGACGATGATTGTACAAAATAATGTTGGTTGGTGATCACTTGTATATCTGACACGCACGCTCTACGGCGCGTAGTCAATCACTCCGTCAAGGTTGGCTCCGGCGAACTTCGCACAGTGGCAATCGTATTGGTGAGATTTGCATTCGTGAAGTTGGCGTCGCTCAGGTCACCTACGTGATCACACGGCAGCCCAAAACACTCTTCGTATTCGACGACAACGAGGAAGAGTTCTATGAGCACTATGCCAACCCAGCGAACCCCTACGGGATGCGTTAGCAGCGCTGGCAGGAGGCTGGACGGTTAACCCTGTTCATTGAGATTCAGGAGCTGGGATATCCTTCTCCTGATGCTCGTATCGGAGTTCACGATCGAGATAACTCCGAAGAGTCGGTGATCTACCCAGTCGCTCCGGAGATCGTGCCAATCTGGAGTTCGATGATTGTCCCTGCTGATGTCCGTTACGACAATCACATCTCCGCGAACCGGTCCGCCGCCCAAGACGGCAAGGTATGAGTTCAAGGGCAGTTGTTTTTGGACAGAGAGTCCGTCGAAGTAGATATAGACACCCATTTGGCCAAGGTACGAATAATTGACATCTGAGGCCTTTATGTGTAGCTCCTGGGCGATGTCATCGAAGTTCGCTACCTCTACCAGCGATGTTTGGCCTTCCGCTTCTACTCTTAAGGCCCGCACCGGCCTTTGGATCGGGTCATCGTCGTCGTTGTAATCCTGTTCGAAGTGCTCATCGATCCCGTCATCTGATTCCTCTTCGTAGTCACCGTCGGCATCAGTAGAAGATGGGTCGGCAAACTCATCGGGATCATCCGGCCAGCAAGCAGGGCATATCCTTGAGCCGAGGAATTCGCGAACGTTGCGACCTACGCCGCCTTTGATCAGTTCGACCACCTCGGGCTTGCGAAAGCCTGTCATTTGACCGCCGACTACGAGAAGAGTTACTCCGAGGGGTACCGGAAGAGCGACGTTGTCATTGCTGATCCGTGGCCTACCCTCATCAAACCCGTCGAGTTCGATCTCTGCGACGACTCCGAAGTCGCGACCGCACAGAACGCACGAGCCAATGACTTGCATGGGACAGAAAGTTACCATCCGTAAGTGTCGTCATCTGGGCTTGACTCACGGGACTGTCGGAGGCGAGATCATGAATGTCTCCGGGTGGGTTCGAAAGACTTCGACGCTGCGGGGCGGATCCATCAAACGACGGGAAGTCAGGGCTCTTGGACGACTCAATCGGCTTGGTCGGCTTAGCCCTTTCCGCGAGAATCTGCCACCCGATAAGCGGTGTCTCTCCCTCGTCGTGTGCGTGGCGACGAATCTTGTCGCGCATCATTTTGCGGACTGTCTCAATGTGCGCTCGCATCCAGCCCTTCGGCAGCTTCTCTCGAATCGCCTCATCATTCGGGTCCGCGATGTCGGCTTCGTCGATGATGATTTGCCCACCTCGTTGTCGAACTGTTCCAGCGGCAATCAGCGGTTTGCCAGCGACGATTGCAGTTTTCTGGCGCCCACGACGTGGAGAAACAACGACAC
>Ga0194116_10001261_pt1 | contig 37069 bp, 33 predicted proteins | sample TA2MahsurfametaG_4_FD_148617 | JGI IMG/M metagenome (GOLD analysis project Ga0194116, IMG submission 148617) | Freshwater microbial communities from Lake Tanganyika, Tanzania - TA2015008 Mahale S9 surface | ecosystem: Environmental > Aquatic > Freshwater > Lake | place: Tanzania: Lake... | reverse complement strand
CGCCATCGCGCACGATGAACAGGTTCATGCCGCTGGCCTCGCTCACCTTGCCGCGGCTGTTGAGCAGCAGGGCCTCATCGAAGCCGCTCTTCACCGCTTCGGTTTTGGCCAGGGAGCTGGTGATGTAGGCGCCGCTGATCTTGCCGCGCAGGGGCAGGGAGCGATCCTCCTGGCGGGTCCAGGAGCTGATGCGGCAGCTCACGCCCTCGGGGGAGAGGTAGTCGCCCAGTTCGAGGCCATAGATCAGGAAGTCGGTTTCGATGTTGTGCAAGCGCGGCGCGATGCCCAGATCGCTCGTGTACACAAATGGGCGCAGATACACCGGGCAGGTGGGCTTGTTGGCCTGCAGAAATTGATGAATCGCGCTGTGAATCGTGTCTTCGCTCAGCTCGGTGAGCAGCAGGCGGGCGCTCTGGCTCAGCCGACGGGCGTGGCGATCAGCGCGAAACAGCAGGATTTCATTGGCATCCGAGGGATTCGGAATGGCCCGCATGCCACCAAACGCCCCAGTGCCGTAGTGCAGGGCATGGGTGGCCACCGACAGGGTCGCCTCTGCGAACGGAACGCATTTGCCACCGAACCAGGCGTAGGGCAGAAACTGATGCATGGGGTCGGTGGAGCGGCCACAGCTTCAGGTGATCTTCTCATCGCCAGTGACCCGACCGCGAGAGATCACCCAGCAAGATGGACCGATGCATCGTCTGGCGGCTGTCCCCGGAAGCAACAGCCCCAGCGATGGGGTTGTGTTTGTGGAGCAACCGCCGGCGGAGGCTCTCTTCCTGACCAGCGCCGACTCGGACCTGGCCGTGCTGGCCAGCCTGTTGGATCACGAGCCTGAGCCCCTGGGCGCCGGGCGTCGTCTCCAGGGACTGAACCTCTCGGCCCTGCAGCACCCCGCTGTGCTCGACCACTACCTGCAGAACTGCCTGCAGCAGTGCGAGTGGGTGATCGTTCGCCTCCTCGGTGGACGTGGCCATTGGAGCTATGGACTCGAGCAGCTTCAGCAGTGGCAAGGCGCGAAAGCCGGTCGGCAACTCCTGGTTTTGGCAGGCACAGCAGAGGAAGATCTCACGCTCACTGAGCTGGGTTCCGTTCCTTCTGAATGGGCGGTCGCCTGCAGCCTCTGCCTGCGGGAGGGCGGTGAAGCCAATCTGGCCGCCGTGCTGAAGGCTGTGCGGGAGTACCGGCCGGGGCAGTCCTTCGAACCACCAAGCCCCCAGGCCCTGCGCGATCCCCAACCCCACGATTGGCGGGACGAGCCAGGGCCACGGGTGGGGGTGGTGCTGTATCGGGCCCTGCTCCAATCGGCTGACCTGACCTTCCCGAACGCCCTGATCAGCGCTTTGCGGGAGCAAGGCCTCGCTCCACGGGCCCTGTGGGTCAGCAGTCTTCGTGATCCGGCGGTGCAACAGGGGGTGTCTGACCTCCTGGAGCGGGAGGCGGTGCAAGCGGTGCTCTGCACCACGGCCTTTGCGTCGGTGCAGCTGGCGGACGCGGGCCTCGGCTCACCGCTCTGGGAGCGCCTCAAAGTGCCGGTGCTGCAGGTGCTCTGCAGCAGCCAATCTCGTGGGGCTTGGGAGCAGAGCAGCATCGGCCTTTCGCCCCTGGACCTGAGCCTGCAGATCGCCCTACCCGAGCTGGATGGCCGCCTCACCACCCGCGTAGGTGCCTTCAAGGAGGTGAGCCGTGTCGATCCACGCCTAGCCACCGCCCTGCTGCGCTATCAGCCGGATCCGGAGCGCCTGGCCTGGATCAGCACCCTCACCGCTCGCTGGTGCCAGCTGCGCCAGACGCCCGCTCAGAACCGTCGCTTGGCGCTGGTTTTGGCGAACTACCCAACCCGCAACAGTCGCCTCGCCAATGGCGTCGGACTCGACACACCCGCCAGCGCGGCAGCGATGTTGCACTGGCTGCAGGAGCAGGGCTATTCCACTGGTGACGACCTGCCCGGCGATGGTGATGCGCTGATTCAGCGCTTGCTGCAGGGGCGCAGCAACGACCCGGAGAGCACCCACCGGCCTCCCCTCGCACACCTTTCCCTCGAGGTTTATCAGCGTTGGTATCAGGAGCTGCCGGCTGAAGCCCGCGAGCGGCTCGAGCAGCAGTGGGGCGCACCGGGCGACGATCCAAGCCTTGAACCTGCGGGCTTCCCGATCCATGGCCTGCGCTTCCAGCGCGTGTGGGTGTTAATTCAGCCCTCCCGCGGTTACGAGCGGGATCCAAGCCTCAGCTATCACTCTCCGGATCTGGCCCCGACCCACCACTACCTGGCCCACTACCTCTGGCTGCGGCAGGACGCGCAGATTCAGTTGATCTGCCATGTGGGCAAGCACGGCAACCTCGAATGGCTCCCGGGCAAAGGCATTGGCCTCTCCACGCAGTGCTTTCCAGACCTGGCCCTGGGGCCGATGCCCCACCTCTATCCCTTCATCGTCAATGACCCGGGGGAGGGATCCCAGGCGAAACGCCGCGCGCAGGCCGTAATCCTCGATCACCTCACCCCTCCCCTGGGGCGGGCCGGTCTGCATGGCGACCTGCGCGCCCTGGAGGCCCTGATCGACGAATACTGGGAGGCCGTGCAGCTCGGAAGTGTTCGAGCGGATGCCCTTCGGGACGCTGCGCTGGCCCAACTGGCGGAGTTGGCCCTTCCGGATCTGCTCAAGGGCGAGGGCCAGGACCCTCTTGATGCCGCCGAGGGCTACCTCTGTGAGTTGAAGGAGGCGCAGGTGCGCACGGGGTTGCACCGCTATGGGCAGCTGCCTGATCCCGAGCGACTGGCTGAATTGTTGGTCTGTCTTGCCCGGCCGCCCCAGGATGGTGGACCCGGTCTCACCCAGGCCCTGGCCCTCGACCACAGGCTGCTGCTCGATCCCTGGGCAGATCCAGAGGAGCACCCCCTCTGCCAAGAGGATCAGGAGCGTCTCAGGCAGTTGGGTCTGATGCACCGGAGGCGCTGTGGTGACGCCGTGAGCTGGCTCGAGGAGCAGGCCCTCAGCCTCTGCTGCCAGGTGTTGACAGCAGACACAGCAGATCAAGGGATCGAAGGGGTGCCGGGTGATGCCACTGAATCTGTTCTCGGTCGCCTGCGCAGCGGCCTCGTCCCGAACTTGCTGGCCTGCGGTCGGGCGGAGCGCGAGGCCTTTCTCGCGGGCGTGGCCGGTGGCCGCATCGCCGCCGGACCCTCCGGTGCCCCCACCCGGGGACGACCTGATCTGCTGCCCACCGGCCGCAACTTCTACAGCGTTGATCTGCGGGGTCTACCCACCGAAGCGGCCTGGGATCTCGGACGACGCAGCGCTGAACTGCTGCTGGAGCAGCACCTGATGGAGGAGGGAGAGCCTCTGCGCTCGCTGGCGCTGTCTGTATGGGGCACCAGCACGATGCGCAACGGCGGGGAAGACATCGCCCAGGCCATGGCTCTGCTTGGGGTGCGTCCGATCTGGGATGGACCGAGCCGGCGGCTGGTGGATCTGGAGTTGATCCCCGTGCATGAACTGGGGCGGCCGCGCGTCGATGTCACCCTGCGCATCTCCGGCCTGTTCCGCGATGCCTTCCCGCAGCTGGTGAGCTGGTTCAACCGAGCCACGGCGCTGGTCGCCAGCGCTGCTGAACCCGAGGCGCAGAACCCGCTGGCTGCCGCTGCCCGCAGCGATGGCCATGCCTGGAGGGTCTACGGGTCAGCGCCAGGTGCCTATGGAGCCGGTCTGCAGGGCTTGATTGACAGCGGCGACTGGGAAAACAGATCCGACCTGGGCAACGCCTATCTGAACTGGAGCAGCTGGCGCTACGAGGGTCACGGTGGCATGGGCAACGGCAGCGAACCGATCACGGTTCAGGCTGACCGCAGCGGATTGGAGCGCAGGCTTGAGGCCGTTCAGGTGGTGCTGCACAACCAGGACAACCGCGAACATGACCTGCTGGATTCCGATGACTACTACCAGTTCCAGGGTGGTCTGAGTGCAGCGGTCGAGAGCCTGCGGGGTGAGGCTCCTGCCCTTTGGTTTGGAGACCATTCACGGCAGCAGCGGCCCAGAGTGCACAAGCTGGAGCGCGAAGTGGACAAAGTGCTGCGCTCGCGGGTACTCAATCCCCGCTGGATCGAGGGGATGCAGGAGCACGGTTACAAGGGTGGGTTTGAAATGGCGGCCAGCGTTGACTATCTGTTCGCCTATGACGCCAGCACCGGGCGGATGCCCGACTGGAGCTATGGCGCCATCACGGAGCAATGGCTGAAGAACGATGCGGTGCTCGCCTTCCTGCGGACCCATAACCCTTGGGCTCTGAGGGACATGGCGGAACGGCTGTTGGAGGCCCACCACCGAGGCCTCTGGTCAGGAGCACAAAAAAACCAGCTCTCGCACTTGCGGGAGCTGGTGCTGGAGGCGGAAGCGCTCGTGGAGCGCTGAAGCTCAAAGATCCTTGACCCAACCCTTGAAGGCGCCGATGTCTCCAGGCTTGGCAGTCGACGGGCTGCCGCTGGAGGGTTGCACCTGGGTGGATGCCTGCTCCTCTTTCTGAGCCTTGATCGCTGCGGGGCCGCCAGGCACGTTGACACCGACCGCAGAACCTTTCATGCGTTGATCCAGCTGAGCCTTGCTCATCTGCTCCGCAAAGGTTTTCTTCACGGGCTTGGGCACACCACCGGTGAGATCCGTATCCACGGTCTTCTCAACTTCGCCACCCAGACCAGGGGTGGCCATTTCGCGGCGAGAGGTCATCGAGGCGACCTCATCGATCATTTCCTTGTTGCCCGGGCTGCTGGCGGTGCCAGGGAAGGTGTGGCGAATGGTGTTGGAGCGGCGCATGAACTGCACGTCGCCCATGCTGCTGGAGGCATCGGCATCCAGGAAGAAGGCTTCCTCCTGCTTCTTGGCGGGCTTGGCCTGATTGGTCACGCTCACCGACTTGGAACCACCCAGAAGACGATCAAACAGGCCCATCGACAGGGAACACGAGCTTGGTGAACCCTAGCGGCCACGGAGCTCCAGGCCATGGGTATCCGTACCGCAACTTCGCAGAAGTGCGTGTTTCTCCAGCAGGGCCGCCACCGCCTCACAGACCACGGGGGTCGGTCGCCAGGACGCCTGCATCTCGTAGTCGTAGTACGCCTCAGCTCCGTCCAAGCCGGCCTGGGCGGCTGCGGGAATCAGGCGTTGAAAGGGAAGTCGGTAGCGGCCCGGATGGGCCAACAGGGCAAGACCACCGGCGTCATGGATGCGCAGCGCCACCTCAGGGGCCTGGAGGGCCTCACCAACGGCGGACTGTCCATCGCCATAGGGAGCCAGAGCTCGGTGATCCAGCTCAAAGCCGAGGGCCAGCACGTGCACCAGGCAACCCTCCAGCAGGCAGCTGATTTCCATCCCAGTCCAGAGCTGGGGAGTCTGGCCGCCGCGTTCCTGCTCGCGCTTCAGCCAGGCCTGCAGTGGCCGGTAGGCCTTGGTGCTGTGGTGATCGGTCACAGCCAGATGCTCAAGCCCGAGCTGGATGGCCTGGCTCCCCAGCTGATCGGGCCGCAAACTGCCGTCGCTGCAGGTGGTGTGGCAGTGAAAATTGAACTGGGTGGGACAACTCTCCGGCGTGACCCGCTCGAGCACCGGCCGCAGGGGATGGGAGGCGCTGTGAACGGAGCTGGCCATGGCTTCAGCCTGCCGCAGCCGCTTCCCGTTCAGTCCGCAGGCGGCGCCAACGGGCATAGAACTGAATCGACGCCGCCATGAACACCACCAGCGCCACGATGAACCAGGTGGCCGCACCTGTGGGGAACTGGTTCTTAAAGACCACCAGCATCACCACGACAACCAGAAGCAAGGTGGGCAACTCATTGAGCGCCCGCAGCTGCTTGGGGCTCCAACCGCAGCTGCCGTTCTGCAGCTGGCCCATCAGGCGATAACAAAACGCGTGGTACGCGAGCAAAGCCGCCACAAACGCCAGCTTGGCGTGCATCCAACCCTGCTGGAGCCAAGCCGGATTGCTGACCAACAAGCCGATGGCCATGCTCACCGCCACCACCATGCCCGGTGTGGTGATGATGTTGGCGAGGCGCTTCTCCATCAGGGCGTATTGGGCCTGGAAGGGGGCGCGCAGCGCAGGCTCCAGCTCCTCGGCCTCGCGGTGGTAGATGAACAGGCGCACCAGATAGAACAATCCGGCGAACCACACCACCACACCCACGATGTGCAGGGTTTTGAACCAGAGGTAGGCCTCAGGGGGAAGGGCCGCCAGGGTGACCACAGATCCGCACCGAACTGGCCAACAAGGTAGAGCGCATGGTCATCGCCCAGCAGCACAGCACTGGAGGTGATTGGAGGCCGATGCACGGATCTGATCGAGCTCCTCAGCGGGCAGCTTGTCCAACTGCTTGATCACCAGGCCCATGCGCGGGTTACGGCGCAGGCTCTCGGCGTGGCGGGCGAGGAAATCCCAGTAGAGGCTGTTGAACGGGCAGGCCTTGGGGCCATGGCGTTGCTTGACGTCGAAGGAGCAGCCCTTGCAGTAAGTGCTCATCCGGTTGATGTAGTTGCCACTGGCCGCATAGGGCTTGCTCGCCAGGCGTCCGCCGTCGGCGAACAGACCCATGCCGATCACATTGGTCTGCATCACCCAATCGTGCCCATCGATGAACATCCGGTGGAACCAGGCGGTGAGAGCCTGGGGATCAAGGCCTGCAATCAGGCCGTAGTTGGCCAAGACCATCAGGCGCTGGATGTGGTGGGCATAGCCGTTGCTGCGCAACTCCTCCAGCACGCTGTCGAGACAATTCAGGCCGCTCCCCCCCAGCTGCTCGAAGCTCTGCGGCAGGGGCTGATCCGCCCCGAAGTGATTAAGAGCTGGGTAGTCGGCACCAAACCAGTGGTAGAGGCCGTGGGTGTATTCGCGCCAGCCGAGGATCTGGCGGATCACGCCCTCCAGACCCGCCAGAGGCACCTGTTGCTGTAGCCCCGCCTGCTCCAGCCGGCGGATCACCTCGAGCGGGTGCAGCAGACCCAGGTTCAGATAGGGCGAGAGCAGTGCATGCCAGAGGGTGGGCTCGCCGCTGACCATCGCGTCTTGAAAAGGGCCAAAGCCTGCAAGGCGAGTGACGATGAAATGCTCCAGCACCGCCAGGGCCTGCTCGCGATTCACCGCCCAGCGGAAGGGCTCCAGCTCACCCGGCAAGGGAGGCAGACCCGACTCAGCCCGCTCCTGATCAATCCGCTGCAGCTTCAGCATCACCGACTGGGTGATGGCATCCGGCTCAAACCAGAGGGCTTCTGGACCCCTCAGCCCTTTTGGCGGCGGCTTGCGGTTCTCGGCATCAAAGTTCCATTGCCCGCCAAGAGGTTGCGCGTTCTTGCCCTCGCCTTCCATCAACACGCCGAAGCGCCGTCGGCCCTCCCGGTAGAACAACTCCAGGCGCAGCTGCTTGTAGCCCTGGGCCCAGGCGGCGAACTCCTCGCGGCTCCAGAGGAAGGCATTGCTGGTGATCCAGTGCAACGGCAGCGGCAACCGCAATGCCTCGATCGCCTCTCGAAAGCCGCGATCGGCCGGCTCCATCACGCGCAGCTCGCTGATCCCTGCGCTGGCAATCCAATCGCGCACCGCCGCGCCGAAGCTTTCACGTTCCGCGAGGTCCACCCTCCAGCCCGCGGTGCGCAGCTCGCTGGCGAAGTGGCGCATGGCGCTCCACACGAGCACCAGCTTTTGGCGGTGGTAGGCGCGGCGCTGCAGCACCGAGGTGCTTTCCACCAGCAGCACCCGAGCCGCAGCTGGATCAGCGCTGGCCAAGGCGCTCTGGGCCAGGTTCAGCTGATCCCCGAGCACCCAGATGCCAATGGTCATACCGGGGCTTCTCCAGCAAGGCGACAGGCTTTGCGGGCCACCGCTGCGGCATAACCGCGTTCCACCAGTCCGGCGGCGGGGCTCAAGGAGCCGTTGCGGCAATCCACAGTGAGCCGCTCGCGATGGCCGAGCTGGTCGCTCACGCGCATGCGCAGCTGGAAATGATGCTTGGCGCTGCGGGTGATCTCATCGCCACAGATCGGCCCCACGCACAGACCCGGTGCAGCCCAGAGCGGTGCTGGAAGCACCAGCACCACCAGCAACAGAGCCCACAAGGCGGATCGAGTGGCGCGGATCCTGTTCAACCGGCCAGCTCCAACGGCTGTTCATTCTCCAGCTCTGGGGCTGCCTCCAAGTCCTGGGGATGGAAGTACTCCCACACCACCTTGGCCATGCCCGGCCCCAGGCCTGGTGCCGCCGCCAGGGTTTCCACACTGGCGAGCTGAATGGCATCAATGGAGCGGAAATGAGCGAGTAGCTCTTTGATGCGCTTCGGGCCCATGCCAGGGATGTCCGAAAGGCGTGAGCGCTTCATCCGCTCACCCCGCTGCTGGCGGTGGAAGCTCACGGCAAAGCGATGGGCCTCGTCGCGGAGACGCCGCAGCAATTGCACCCCCAGCTGCTCTGCCTCGCTCTCCAGCGGCTCTTTCGCACCGGGCAGAAAGACCTCCTCGCGCTGCTTGGCTAGAGAGCAGACCACCAGATCTTCATCGAGGTTGAGTTCGCGCAGCGCTTCCATCACGGCGGAGAGCTGACCCTTGCCTCCATCGATCATCACCACATCGGGCCAATCGTTGAGGCCACCGGTGTGCAGGGCGCTGCCGGCGGAACGGCGCAGTTCCCGCAGATCAGCTCCTTCGGCCTTGGCCTGAGCCCAGCGGCGGAAGCGGCGGCGCATGATTTCTGCCATGGCCATGAAGTCATCGGAGTGGCCGGCGCGGATCGAGCTGCTCTGGATCTTGTATTTGCGGTAGTGCTGCTTGGCTGGAAGGCCATCGATAAACACCACCTGCGAAGCCACGGCATCACTGCCCTGGATGTGGCTGATGTCATACCCCTCGATGCGCCGCGGCGGGCTGGGCAACTCCAGCAGCTGGGCTAGATCCTCTGTGGCTAGCAGGTTCTGCTCGCTCGCGCGGCGGGCGCGCTCCAGCTCATAGCTGGCGTTGCGCAACACCAGCTCGATCAGATCCGCCTTCTGGGAGCGTTGCGGCACCGCCAGCTTCACCTTGCGGCCGCGCAGCTCCGAGAGCCAGTCCTCGATCAAGGCCTGCTGGGGCAGGGGCACTTGCAGCAGCAGCTCCGGCGGAATCTCCACCGGCTCCACCTGGCTGTAATGCTCCTCGATCACCGTTTGCAGGATCCGCCCAGGATCGGTGGCTTCCGCATCAGCGGTGAAACCAAGCCGGCCCACGAGCTTGCCGGCGCGCATCTGGAAGAGCTGAACAGCCGCCACCCTCTCGTCGCTGGCCAAAGCCAACACATCGCGGCTCACGGAGCTGTCACCGAGGCTCATCTTCTGATCAGCAGTGAGGGTGTCGATCCCCTGCAGCTGATCGCGCACCCGGGCAGCGCTCTCGAAATCCAAGCGCTCGGCGTAGCGCTCCATCTGCTCCTGGAGCAACTGCAGCAACTCCTCGTTGCGCCCCTGGAACACCATCGCCACTTGCCTGAGGGTGCGGTGGTAGTCGTCTGAGCTGATCTTTTCCTGGCACACGCCAGGGCAGCGGCCGATGTCGTAGTTCAGACAGGTACGGTCTTTATGCAGCGGCTGCGGACGCTGGCGCAACGGGAACACCCGTTTCACCAGCCCCAGGGTGCGGCGCAACAGGCCCACATCCACATAAGGCCCGTAAAAACGGTCGAGCGGGGAGCGAAAGCGACGTTTACGCGTGATGAAGATGCGCGGGTAGGCCTCGCTCCAGGTGATGCAGAGGTAGGGATATTTCTTGTCGTCCTTCAGCAGCACATTGAAGTGCGGCTGATGGTTCTTGATCAGATTGGATTCCAGGGCCAGCGCTTCGGCTTCGCTGTCGGTGACGATGAATTCGATCTCACAGACCTGCCGCACCATCAAGGCGATGCGAGGGGAGTGGCCATGGCCACTGCCGCTCTGGAAATAGCTGCGCACCCGGTTGCGCAGCACCTTCGCCTTGCCGATGTAGAGGATGCGGTCCTCGCCATCGCGCATCAGATAGCAACCCGGCTCGCTTGGAACCTCCTTGAGCCGCGCCTTCAGACGTGACTGGTCCTGAACCAGAGGCTTCAACCGCCGTACTGCCAACCGGTGCTGCTGAGTTCAAGGGCAGCACCGTCGTGGTGCAGCACAGCGCTCTTCACTTCGCCGACAAACACGGTGTGATCGCCATGGGCGACCTGGCCCACCAGTTCACATTCAACGGCGCCCAGGGCATCGTTGAGGATCGGCAGCCCCAGCTCCCCCAGTTGGTAGGGGGCAGCATCGAAGCGGCCACCAACCCCTTTCTGAGGCTTGAAGAACACCGCAGCTAAATCCTTCTGATCGGCGGAGAGCACGTTCAGCGAAAAGCGCCCGGAACGCTGGATCATGCCGTTGCTGGTGCTGTCGGCACGCACCGCCATCACCACAAGCGGCGGCTCGAAGGATCCCTGGGTCACCCAGCTAGCGGTGAAGCCATTGACCTCGTTCCCCTCGGCGACACCACAGATGAACACGCCATGGGGGATCTTGCGAAGCAGTGTTTTCTTCGCGTCTGCGTTCAAGGCCATGACGGTGCCGTTGCTGCCCAAACTCTAGGAACAGCAGGCGCTGCGCGGATTGCAGGAACCAGAGGATTCTTAGGATCGTTCGATGCAGGCCCTTTATCCCGGCAGCTTTGATCCCCTCACGCTCGGCCACCTCGATGTGATTGAGCGGGGCTCCGCCCTGTTCGATCAGCTGGTGGTGGCGGTGCTGCGCAACCCCAGCAAGAACCCCTGCTTCAGCGTGGAGCAGCGGCTGGAGCAAATCGAAGCCTCGACCCGGCATCTGCCGAACGTGCGGGTGGCCGCCTTCGACGGACTGACCGTCGACTTCGCGCGGCACTGCGGAGCTGGGGTCATCCTGCGGGGACTGCGGGCGCTGAGCGACTTCGAATACGAACTTCAGATCGCTCACACCAACAAGAGCCTGGCGCCTCAGTTGGAGACCCTGTTCCTTGCAACCGCCACTGCCCACAGCTTTCTCAGCAGTTCGGTGGTCAAGGAGGTGGCCCGGTTTGGCGGATCCGTTGGTCACATGGTGCCCACAGGAGTGGCAGAAGACCTGGCCAGGCTCTTTAATCAGTAATCCTTCCTTGCACACCGCTGATGTCTGAGGCGCAGCTCACCTCCGTGCTCGATCAGCTCGATCAACTGGAGGAGATCGTTCTCGACGGCACGCGGGTGCCTTTCAGCGGTGGTCGCCTGGTCAACGAGCAGGACGCCATCGAGCTGATGGATGCGGTGCGGGACGCCCTACCCAGCCAGCTGACCAAGGCCGATGAGCTGGTGGCCAAGAAGGAGGAGTTCATCTCCCAGGCCAGGCAAAAAGCTGAGGAGATCGTCAGCCAGGCCAAACAGCAACGCGAGCAGCTGATCAACAGCCAGTCGATCCGGGCGGAAGCGGAGCGGCAGGTGGCGGAACTGCGTGAGCAGGCCCGTCAGCAGTGCGAACAGATGTTGGGGCAAGCCCGACAGCAGGTCGCCAAGACCGACCAGGAACACCAGGCGCGCCTGGCCCAGTTAGAGCAGCAATTCAGCCAGCGCCGTCAACAGCTCGAGCAGGAGGCGCTGCAGCGCCGTCAGCAGCTCGACCAGGAAGCCCTCGAGATGAAGCGCCAGTTGGCCGATCAACACGACCAGGCCCGCAAGCAAAGCCTTTCAGAGCTTGAGAAGGTGCGGGTCGAGGCCGTGCGTCTGCAACAGAGCAGCCAGGCGGAGGCCGAGCGGGTGCAAGCCGATGCCCTGCAGTTCCGCCAGCAAACCCAGCAGCAATGCGAAGCCTTGATCGGCCGAAGCCGGCAGGAAGCCGCTGCCATTCAGGAAGGTGCCAACCGCTACGCCGAACAGGTGCTGGGTGAGTTGGAAGATCGTCTCCGGGAAATGGGCCAGGTGGTCAATGCCGGACGCCGCGAGCTGGTGCGCCTGCAGGGCGTGAATCCTGCTTCCTTGGTGAGCGCACCCACGACCAGCAGCGATCAGGCCGTGTCGATCAACAGGGCTCGCCGGGCGGCTGATCGGATTCGCCGCGCCGCAGGCCAGCGCTAAGGGATCGGACAGAGGCTTGGGTTCAAGCTCTGGCGCAAAATCGCCCCGATCGTGCTGTTCGGGGCCCCTGCACCGTTGGAAATCATGCTCACGTAGCGCGGACCAGCAGTGGTGTTCAGGACCCCGCTGATGGAGCGCACACCGCTGATGGTCCCGGTTTTTCCATAGAACCGGCCGTCTAGCTCCGTGCCAGCCCAGAGATGCCGAAGGGTGCCCCGCTGGCCAGCAATGGCCATGGAGGCCACGTAGTGGTTGGCCAGGGGATGCTGGGCCATGCGCAAGAGCAGGGCAGTCAGGGCACGGCTGGTGAGACGGTTGCCACGGTCAAGGCCGCTGCCATCGACCACCCGCACGCCTTGCATCGGGATGCCCTGGTTGGAGAGCCATTGCATCGCCCGCAATCGCGCCTGCTGAAGGTCCCAACTGCCGGTGCCCTGGCGCAACAACACCTCGGAGGTGAAGTTGTGGCTTTCTGTGTTGGCAAGGCTCAGCAGGCCATGCATGCCGATGGAGCGCTCCTCGTGGAGCAACACATCCCCTGCTCCATCGCTGCCGGAGACAGGGGGTGATGGCACCAGGGAAATCGATGAACGTCCCCCCTGCCTTTGGATCTCCTGATCCAGGAGGCGCTGCAACCTGATCGGAGGATTGCTCACGGCCATGCCCTGGGCATTGCTGGTGAGGGCCAGGCGCGTGATCGGGGCCCCGTAGGCCTCGGCGCGGTCGGCCCACTCCCAGCCCGAGGGCCACCAGCGTTTTTGGGGTTCTTCTACCAACTGAATGGTCAGAGGCTTCAGGCTGGGGGGCTCGCCGCTGCTGCCTCCTCGCCCGAGGGCAAGCATCGCGAAACGACGCACCTGGGCCACGTTGAAGTCGGGGTCCCCTTCACCGGTGAGTCGGAGTGATCCGTCCGGGCGTCGCCAGAGCCGTGTGGTGAGGGAATAGTCCGGCCCGAGGCGGTCGAGGGCCAGGGCAGTGCTGACCAGCTTCTGGTTCGAAGCCGGGATGCGCGGCACCAGGCCGTTGACATCCGCCAGCAGGCGCCCCTGGGCATCAGCAACGCTGACACTCCACACGGCTGATTCGCCTGCCAACGCCGATCGCAGCCGCGCTTGCAAAGCAGGACAGCTGACCTGACTCTGCAGTGTGGGCAGCCCCAAGGGCGGCGGAGCCTGGGGGAGAGCAATCGCCGTAACGGCATCCACTTGGGCACCGGCGGGTCCAGCAAGGCTGGAAACGGTCAGCAGAACCGCTCCAAGGCGCAAGGAACGATGGGGGAGCATCTCAGCCCTTGCCGATGGCCAGTCCGGTCACCGATCCTGTGAGGCGGAAATCGCGGCCCTCCAGCTCAATCGGTGCACCGATCTTGAGGGTCTGGTTGCCAAAGACGACACCACCAGCACCCTTACGGCCCTCACCCTTCAGCACAAAGCGAGCATCGAGGCTGGCGAACTGCTCCTGATTGGGGTCCGGTGCAGTGACCACCTTCCCATCGGCAAACACGGCCGAGATTTTGCGCTGCAGTGGAATCACGTTCTGCACCGACACGGAGCCATGGGGCTGGTTGCGAATCACGATCGCGACCTTGCCGCTCTCACGGGCACCGGCAATCAACGCCGCGGAGTTGGCTACAGGAACGCCGCGCACATCCACCAGCACGGTGACGGGCTCCAAGCCCCCCGTGGCACGGGCGACGGCGCCGCTGAGCTTCGGACTCCAAATCACGCCGGCGGCGGCTAGCAACACCGCCACAGCAGCTCCCGCATCCACCAGCGACCAACGACGCGAGGCTGATTCCATGGCTGATCAACAGAGTTCGAACTGTAAGGAGCTCAGCCAGCGGGCACAAGCGTTAATTCCTCAGACCCTCAAGCAAGCGATCCACGGCCTGCAGGCCACGCTGCACCCCAGAGCCCGCACTGTCGAGGGCCTCTGCAATCTGCTCTGCATCAGGCTTCTGCTCGAACTCCTTGACGGCGCGGTAGCCGTCGGGGTCACGGCGATACAGCTCCCATCCGGAGGGATGGACATGCCGCAGCGCTCCCTCCGCAGTGGGAAGCAGGGCATAGGCCGAGCGCCAACTCGAAAGGAAGCCCTTGCGGCGCTCGCGGGCGACGGTACCGATGCCCACGGCGGCGTCTTCGAGCTTGCCGTTGATCAGCACCACGCGACCACGGTGTTGGGCGCAGACGGATTCCACCTCGTCGTAATCCGCCGGGGTCGGGGAGACCATCAGCAGCAGGCCATCACTGCCCCCATCCGCCTGCTGCAGGCGCATCACATCGCCGAGGGCACTGATCTGCGCTGCCTGATCGGCCGCATCGCGGCGTGCGAGAGCGGCGGCTCCTGCATCTGAGAACACGAGCTTGGCGTCGGAATGCCGGGGCGTCAGCGCTGCGAGAAGCCGAAGGGCCACCGGCATGATCCGCAGGCCTTCGAAGCGGAACTCCACGGTCCACAGCCCCTTCTCGCCTTCGGCAAGCGCCGCCTGGATCGCCCCCAGAGCCTCAGCTTCGGCAGAACGCAGATCAGCGGGAAGCATCGGTGCACCACAGGTCGGCTGACCCTAGGCGCTCAGTTCGGCCCGGGCCGCCAGCAAAGCCTCCGGAAGGCCGATCAGGTCGGCCGGCAGGTGCCAGTCGCCAAGGCTGATGCGGATGCCACTGGCCGCCATGGCCGCGTCGTATCCCATCGCCGAGAGCACCGCACTGCGCCCATCGCCGAGGGAACGGCAAGCCGAACCGCTGCTGATAGCGAGTCCCTGCTTCCAGAGTTGCTGGACCATCGCACGACCGTGCAAAGGCTCACCGGAAGCAGAGCTCACCAGCAGGCTGATGTGATGGGGAAGCCTGGCCGTCGGGTCACTGAGCGGATCGGGCCCGGAGAGCCTGAAGCCAGGGCAGTCGAGCAGCTGCTCCAGCAAACGGTTGCGCAGCTGTTGCATCGCCTGGGGGGCCGCCGTCAGGAGGCGGTGGCGGCGTTCCAGCGCCGCAGCAAAGCCGGCGATCAAAGCCACGGACTCCGTGCCGGATCGCCAGCCACCCTCCTGCCCGCCTCCACCGAACAGTGGCTGCAGCGTCAGGCCGGGTCTCGCCAGCAGCAGGCCAACGCCCCGCGGCCCTCGCAACTTGTGGGCGGCGAGGCTCATCAGATCCACCCCAAGGGCATCGAAATCGATCCTCTGCTGGCCCGCCACCTGCACGGCATCCACATGCAGCAGCACCCCGGCTTGCCGGCAGCGTTCGGCGACTCTGGCGAGGGGCATCAGCGCACCCACCTCGCTCTGGCCCCAGATCAGGGACACCATTCGGGTCGGCGCGGCCAACAACCGATCGAGCTGATCCAGATCGAGTAACCCCTGGCGGTCGACCGGGACCCGATCCAGCTGCCACCCCTGCTCCTGCAGGCGCTGCGCAGCTGCAGTGGTGGCTGGATGCTCCACCGCGGAGATCAGCAGCCTTGGTGCCGCACCACTGCCCTGCCAAAGCTGCGCCGCAGCACCGAACAGCGCCAGGTGGATCGACTCCGTGCCCCCTGAGCTGAAACACAGCCGACCACTGCACCCAAGGGCTGTGGCCAACCGTTGCCGCGATCGCTCGAGCATCTCGGCAGCCGCCAGGCCGTAGCCGTGGAGGCTGGAGGGATTCGCCCAAGCGGCGGCCTGAACGCGAGAGATCTCGGTCTCCACCTCCGCCGCCAGTGGAGTCGTGGCGGAGGCATCGAAATAGCTCTGGAGCGAAGAGGCCATCACCTCAGCCTGGCCAGCTCAGGGCACGTCGCGTTCGAAGCGGGCGCGCGTGCGTGATTCCAAGGAGTTGGTGGCCAGCGTCACCAGATCGTCGAGCGACGTGCTGTTCAGCAGCGCTTCCACCCGGGCACGGGCCGCAGCACTGGGGCAGTCATCCGGGCGGATGCAGCCCTGGGCACACACGGTGGCGCAGTCAATGCTTGATGCAGCGTCCTGGGGTGGGGCAGTACTGATCGCAGGGGCCGTCTCCAGAGCCGCCTGGCTGCGGGCAGCAGCCACCGCTTCCGGATCGGGAATGACGCCGTCAAAGACGTGCTCGGCTGGGCCATCCATGAACACCTTGCCACTGGCTTCATCCCAGTGGATCTGCAGCGGACCGCCCGGCAGATCCAGCCTGGCCTGACGCGCGCTGAGACCAAGGCTGTGGCAGGCCACCAGCGTGGCGCAGGCTCCCGTGCCGCAGGCCAGGGTGGGGCCCGCACCCCGCTCCCAAACGCGCATCACCAGGTGATCGGGTTGCAACACCTGCACGAAATGCACGTTGGTTTTGGCCGGGAAGGCGGGATGCACTTCGAATTGACTGCCAAAACGCTCGAGGTCGAGTTCCTCGACCTCGTCCACAGGAATCACCACATGGGGGTTCCCCATCCCGGCAGCAGCCACGGCGAATCGCTCTCCATCCACCTCCAATTCACCCATCGGCAGCCCAGCAGGGCCCAGGTCGAGCGTGGTGGGAATCTGCTCGGGCTGCAGGAAGGGGGCACCCATATCCACGCGAATGGTGCCGTCAGCGAGCAGTTCAGGAACAATCCGACCGGCGAGGGTGTCGACCTGCCAGCGTCGTCCGGGCCCATCGCCGTCCACGTCGGCCAGGAACCTTGCTAGACAACGGATGCCGTTGCCGCACATCTCCGGTTCCGTGCCATCGGCATTGAAGATCCGCATGCGCAGCTCGCCGCCTTGATCAGCCGGCAGGGCGAGGATCACACCGTCGGCGCCGACACCGAAACGTCGATCACACAGCTGGACGATCAGCTCAGGGTTCAGGCCGAACACAAACTCTGGATCGGTGCTCTGCCGACCGTCGAGCATCAAAAAGTCGTTACCGAGGCCTTGATACTTGCTGAACTGGAACACGCGCGACAGCCTGGCGGTAGAGCCTCTACTGATCTGATCGATCCTATGGGCACCCTGACGGATCAGCGGGCTGGAGACCTCGACACCTCACGACCGGGTGTGCGCCAGATCCAGGTCTGGATTCGAGACCGGATTCCTCTCTCTGTATTGCTTCTCGAAGGGAGTTCCCTCTCGGGTGTTCCAGCCTGGCTGGATGGTGACTACCTCGCCCTGCAGAGCGGCGCGGCCACAGCTGCACGCGCTGATCTGGTGTTGATCAACCATCGCGCCATCGCCGTGCTCAGACCCCTCACCTAGGGGCTGTGGGAGCATCGCCCCATCGCACCCCAGCCCGTCCGTGAGCGAGAGCAGCCGCTACCAACCCCAGGCGATCGAGACCGGCTGGCAACGGGCCTGGCACGACAACGGCCTGCACGACACGCCGGAGCTCAAGGCTGGCGACGACGCCTTTTACGCCCTGTCGATGTTCCCCTATCCCTCGGGGAACCTGCACATGGGGCATGTGCGTAACTACGTGATCACCGATGTGGTGGCGCGGGTGCAGCGGCTGCGTGGCAAAAAGGTGTTGCATCCGATGGGCTGGGATGCCTTCGGCCTGCCGGCGGAGAACGCAGCGATTGAGCGCGGTGTCGACCCTGGCGCTTGGACCGACCAGAACATCGCCTCGATGCGCGAGCAGCTCAACCAGCTGGGGCTCTCGATCGATTGGCAGCGCGAAGTCGCCACCTGCCACGCCGACTACTACCGCTGGACCCAGTGGCTGTTCCTGCAGTTCCTCGATTCGGGGCTGGCCTATCAGAAAGACGCCACGGTCAACTGGGATCCCATCGATCAGACCGTGCTCGCCAACGAGCAGGTGGATAGCGAAGGCCGCTCCTGGCGCTCCGGTGCCCTGGTGGAGAAGCGCAAGCTGCGCCAGTGGTTCCTCAAGATCACCGACTACGCCCAGCAGCTGCTCGACGACCTGAGCAAGCTCGAGGGGTGGCCGGAGCGCGTGCGCACGATGCAGGCCAACTGGATCGGCCGCAGCACCGGCGCCGAGCTTCAGTTCAGCGTGGTGGACGCGGCCGGCAACGACACGGCCGAGCGCATCACCGTGTTCACCACCCGGCCGGACACGATCTTCGGGGCCTCCTATGTGGTGCTGGCACCGGAGCACCCGCTGGTGGCACAGCTCACCACGGCTGACCAGGAAATCGCGGTGGAGGCGTTCTGCGATCTGGTGTCGCGCCAGAGCGAACAGGAACGCACCGCGGAAGACAAGCCAAAGCGCGGCGTTCCCATTGGCGCCCAGGTGCGCAACCCCGCCAACGGCGAGCTGATTCCGCTCTGGATCGCCGACTACGTGCTCGCCGACTACGGCACCGGCGCCGTGATGGGTGTGCCGGCCCACGACCAGCGCGATTTTCTGTTCGCCCGCCAGTACGAACTGCCGGTGCAGCAGGTGATCATTCCCGAAGGTTGTGATGAGCACGCTTTTGAAGGCGGCGCCTGGACCGAAGCCGGTGTGCTGATCCACTCCGGCCGTTTCGATGGCCTCCCCAGCGGCAAGGCGAAGCAGGCGATCACCGCCGCGGCTGAAGCTGAGGGTTGGGGCCAAGAGAAAGTTCAGTTCCGTCTGCGCGACTGGCTGATCTCCCGACAGCGCTACTGGGGCTGCCCGATCCCGGTGATCCACTGCGAAAGCTGCGGCGTGGTGCCCGTGCCGGCTGATCAGCTGCCGGTGGAACTGCCCCGCGATGTGGCCTTCAGCGGCAAGGGCGGTTCACCGCTGGCGCAGCTGGAGAGCTGGGTGAATGTGAGCTGCCCCTGCTGCGGCAAACCCGCCAAGCGGGAGACCGACACCATGGACACGTTCATGTGCTCCAGCTGGTACTACCTGCGCTACAGCGACGCCAAGAACACCAGCCTGCCCTTCAGCAGGGAGGCGGTGAACAGCTGGCTGCCCGTGGATCAATACGTGGGCGGCATCGAGCACGCGATCCTGCACCTGCTCTACTCGCGCTTCTTCACCAAGGTGCTGCGCGATCGCGGTCTGCTCAGCTTCGACGAACCCTTCACCCGCCTCCTCACCCAGGGGATGGTGCAGGGCATCACCTACAAGAACCCCCACACCGGCAAATACATCGCTCCGGCGGATGTCGCCGATCCCAGCGATCCCCGCGATCCCGTGAGCGGCGAGGTGCTGGAGACGTTCTACGAAAAGATGTCGAAGTCGAAGTACAACGGCGTCGATCCGGCTCTTGTGATTGACAAATACGGCGCCGACACGGCCCGGATGTTCATCCTGTTCAAGGCGCCCCCGGAGAAGGATCTCGAGTGGGACGACGCCGATGTGGAAGGCCAATTCCGCTTCCTGCAGCGGATCTGGCGCCTGGTGGATAGCGCCTCGGAACGCGGCCTGAGCCTGGCCGCGGGCGCTGGTGGCCCTGAGGCGGTGGCCCAGGCCCTAGCGGCCGGGTCGCTGAACCCTGCCGAACAGGAGCTGCGCCGGGCGGTGCACACCGCCATCACCGAAATCAGCGACGACCTCGATGGCGACTTCCAGTTCAACACCGCCGTGTCGGAGCTGATGAAGCTCAGCAACGCCATGGGCACCCATCTCGAGGGCAGCGGCGATGTGTTCGCCTGCGAAGCCCTACGCACACTGCTGATCCTGCTCGCCCCATTTGCTCCGCATCTGGCGGAGGAGCTCTGGCTGAAACTCGGCGGCCGCAATGCAAGCGAAGCCCTGGCCAGCAGCAGCATCCACGCCCAGCGTTGGCCTAGCGCCGATGCCACGGCACTGGTGCGCGACACCGTGCCCCTGGTGATTCAGATCAAAGGCAAGGTGCGCGGCAACCTCGAAGTCCCAGCTGATGCCGATAAGGCCACCCTGGAAAAGCTGGCTCTCGAGAGCGAGATCGCTGCCAAGTGGCTGGAGGGCAAAGCCCCCAGCCGCGTGATCGTGGTGCCGGGCAAACTCGTAAACCTGGTGCCCTAGTCGTGGGTGAACACCAGCGATTCGGGCTTGCCCCAATCGCCCCTCGCATCGATGTGGCGGCGGTTGGCGCAGAGGTGGCGCAGGATCCAATAGAGCGGCTCAGCTGAAGGGAGGCCCATCAGTTCCTGCAGCTCCGCCAGGGTGTGCTCGCGCTTGTGCCCCATCGCCTGCTCCAGGCGGGCCTGCAGATCGAGCAGGGCAGCGGCGGCTTTCTTGCCGGCCTCCACGCCGGGCTGGTGATAGGCATTCACGTTCACCAGCTCGCCGTAGTAGCCCACGGCGCGCTCAAACAACGCGATCAAGGCGCCGAGGCTGCGGGCGTCCAACTTTTGCATCGTGATGCTGAGGTTGAAACGACCTTCATCGGTGAGGGCTGAACGGGTGCCCTGCAGGAAACCATCGAGGAAGTCACCGGGGTTCTCGCCTTCCAGCGGTGGGATGTCGCCGGGGTCTTCGAGCACTTCGATGAAGGTCACGAAGTAGTTGTCCACGCCATCGCGCAGCTGCTGCACGTAGGCGTGCTGGTCGGTGGAGCCCTTGTTGCCGTAGACGGCGATGCCCTGATGCACGACGTTGCCGTCGCGATCGAGCTTCTTGCCGAGGCTCTCCATCACCAGCTGCTGCAGGTAGCGGCTGAACACCTCGAGGCGATCCCGGTAAGGGAGCACCACCATGTCGCGTTGCCCTTTGCCACCACCGGCGTGATACCAAGCTGCCGCCAGGAGGGCAGCCGGGTTGCTGTCGAGTGTTGTGGCCGAGCGGGTTACCTGATCCATCGCTCCGGCACCGGACAGAAAGGCGCGGATGTCGGAGCCGATCAAAACGCCAGGAAGCAGGCCAACGGCGCTGGTGATGCTCGTGCGGCCGCCCACCCAATCGAACATGTCAAAGCGAGCCAGCCAGTCGCCCTGCTCGGCCTCCTGATCGAGACGACTGCCGAGCATGGTCACAGCAACGGCCTGCTTCATCCAGGTACCACCGGCGGCTTCCACAGCCCGGCGCGCCTGAAGCATGCCGATGTGGGGTTCCGGGGTGCCGCCGGACTTGCTCACCACGATCACCAGGGTGGTCTTAAGCCGGTCCCCCAGGGAGGCGAGGGTCCGGCGCATCCCATCGGGATCGACGTTGTCGAAAAAATGGAACGGCAAGCCGGCGCCCGGATCCTGAAGAGCGCGGATCATCAACAGCGGGCCCAGTCCCGAACCGCCGATGCCGATCCAGAGCACATCAGTGAAGCGGGATCCGGCTGAGGGTCCGATCGAGCCGTTGAGCACATCGCGACCGAAGGATTCGATGCGATCGATCTCCGCCTGAATATGAGCCCCACTGGCCGGATCCGGGGCCAGCTGGGGATTGCGCAACCAGTAGTGCCCAACCTGGCGCTGCTCATCGGGATTGGCGATGGAGCCTCCCTCCAGGGCGTCCATCGCCGCAAAGGCCTGCGCAAAGCGTGGCCTGAGGGAGTCCATCACCCCCTCATCCAGACCCATGCGACTGACATCCAGCCAAAAGCCAAGGTCACCGTCGTGCCAGAGCAGGGAGCAGAACCTCTGCCATTGGCTCTTGGGATCGAGGCCCGGGGCAGAGGGAAACGGAGACATCAGGCCAGACGCACACAGATGACCTGTTGAAACTATCGGCGGATCTCCCGCAGGCAAAGCCTTTTTGGCTGAATTGACCCGATTTAGAACAAGACAACCCTGCGACAGTGTGGACAGCCACACACGGGTTTTCCGATCCTGTTCGCGGCTTGAGATCAGCCCTAGGCTTGAATCACAGCTCGAACAAACCTGAAGCAACACCGCCGCCACAGGAATCAGGGGTCCCCTCGGCTCCCTCTACGCCGATGGGTGGCGCCAGGGCTCGTGGTGATCTCGGTACTCGGATCCTCGCTCTCACTGCATCGCAGCAGCGCTGTTTACCAAGCTGCTCCCCTCAGCCTGGACCAGGCGGATCGCGTCGACAGCCGCTCCCATGCCGATCCCTCCACCTTCAGCCCCGAGGAGTTGCACGAGCTTCAACGACGCTTCGGCGTCCATGGTCCCCAACCGCGGCTGGCACGCCTGTTCACCAAAGGGGTCGACCAGCTCACGCCGCTGCGCAACCACACGGTCAATCGCCTGCAAGAACTGCAACCGGTGATTCGGAGGGAAAGCCGCCGCACCGGTCTGAATCCGATGCTTCTCGCGGCGATCCTGTTCGACGAAATGCAGCACGCCAAACCTGGCGAAGATCATCCACTCGCGGCCCATTCCGGCCTGTTCAGCACCCATGGGCCGGCCCAACTGGGGCTGAGCGAGATGGAGAAGCAAGGATTGCTCCGTCCCGACGCCAGTGAGGCGGAAATCCAGGCGGCCCGTGATCAGCTGCTCAATCCAGAACGCAACGTGGAACTTCTCGCCGGGAAAATGACGCGTCTTCTTGGCTTGTTGGGTCGTCAAGCGAGCAACACCCGCGATGTCAGCCACAACCACCGCAATGCCAAAACGGTGGCAACCCTGGCCTATCTCCATAACGGGAAGCTCGACTACCCGAGGCGGATCCTCAGCTATATGCAGGATCCCGAACTGCATGGATTGGTCTACGGCAACTTGAAGAAACCGCTCTCGCCGCTGATCTGAACCGCCGAATCAGCAGAGAACCCCGAGAGCGGCGAGGCGCTGCTGCAAGGCATCCCAGTTGAAGCTGCGTGGATCAGCCCGCTCATGGCCCAAATCCACATGCCGGTGGGTGGTAATGCGGTCGGCAGGGATCTTGAACCGCTTCATCCAATCCGCCAGCACCACCGCCAGGGCGTCGTACTGAGCTGCGCTGTAGCCGCTGTGGGTTTCTGCGCTGTCCTCTCCATCCAATGGGGTTTCGAGGCTGATGTGGAGGGCGAAATTGTTCACCGAACCATCGAGGGCGGCATTGGTCACCACCCATTCACCCGCAAACGCCGAATACCCAGCGCCATAGGCCCGCTTGCTCGGATCGAGAGCTTCAACAACGCGGCCGTCCTCTCCGATCAACACGTGGTAGCTGACCTGATCCTCATCCCGATGATTCGCGCTCTCGAACGTGTGCAGAGCCGACTGGAGGCCGTACACGGTTTCATGCAGAACCACCAGCGAAGGGCGAGTTGAGAGTGGATTGCCGAAGGCGTCATGGCTGAGGCGCTCGGCGTAATTCGTCGGATCGATCTGCCGCTTCACAACAGCGTTGGGGTAATCCCGCTGTAGGCGCCTCAAACGCTGTTTCAGTTCAGGCTCATCCGAGCCGCATTGGCGCTGTAGGGGGCTATCCCAGGCCGCCTGAGCTGGGGGGGCAGGGGCTGGCCGGGCTTGGGGAAGGGGAAGAGGGAGAAGGAGATTGGTGCGGTTCTGCTGCAAGATCCAGGCGCCCACGACACTGGCGAGCGCTCCTGCGCCCAGGACCCACCAGAGGGTCGGCCGTCGCAGATCAGAGGGGCAGGGCAAGCGCACCATCGCGATCAACCTTGGCCACACTGGAGCCAGGCGGCTCGCTGGGCCCTTTGCTCTGAGCTCAGCTCCGGCAGATCAACGAGGCGGTAGCGGCTGGGGAGGGGCGGCGCGGGGTGCAGCTGGAGCTCGCGCAGTCTCGAGCGCCTGGAGATCAACACCGCATGGCTTTCGCCAGCTTGGAGATGGCGCTCCCACTGCTCCACCTGAGATAAGCGCATCCCGTCGATCCCGATCAGCTCATCGCCGACCATCAGGCCGGCTTCTTCAGCGGGACTATGACGCCAGACACGCTGCGCGAGCAGTGACGATCCCTGGGCCTTCAAGGCAGCTCCGCTCCAGGCATGGGTCGCCATCTCCGCCTCCAAGCTCAGTCCGACCCCCAACAGGTAGCTATCCAGATCCGGGTCGTCCACGCTTGTGAGCCAATGCTGCAGCGTTGATCCAAGGCCAGGACAAACCGCATCAAAGGCCGCCAACAGATCGCTCTGCTGATACCCGCGCCCGATTCGGCCGTGACTCCGCCAAAGCCGCTGAAGAACCGCAGCGAGAGAGTGGCCCTCGGCCAGGAGATGCAGATCGGCGCAGAGGGCGATCACAGCACCCTTGAGGTAGTAGCTGATCTGGCTGTTGCTTGAGTAGGCGTCAGGCTTATAGAGCTTCACCCAGGCCTCCTCGCTGCTGTGCTGGAGGCTTTGCACGAAGCGACCGGGGCTCAAGCGATAACGGCTGAGATCCTCGCCAAGATCATCGAGATAGGCCCGCTCTTGCGTTAGCCCCGCCCGCAGAGGCAAGAGCTGGTCGACATAGCTGGTGACCCCCTCGGCAAACCAGAGGGTGGGGACAACCACAGCCTGGTGGTAATCAACCGGCTTGAGTTGCGCGGGGGTGAGTCGGCGCACATTCCACTGATGGAAATACTCGTGCGCAATCAGCTGGAGCAGTTTGCGGTAGCCGTTGTCCCCCTCAAGATTGCGGCGCCCGTAGACAAGCACACAGCTGTCGTCGTGTTCGAGGCCGCCATAGCCCTCATCCAGCAGATGCAGCACGAACAGGTAGTCGTTCGAGGCTGGCTTGGCCTCAGCCATGAGCTGGCAACAGGCTTCACAAACCCGCCGCACATCGTCAAGGAACGTGGGATGGCGATCGAAAAACCAGCTGGCGTTCTCTGCATTCCCAGCCCAGGTCACCCAACGGTGCGGCACCCCATGAACCGTGAAGCTGTGCTGTTGGTGCGGGCCGACCTCCAGAGGGCTATCGATCAGGTGATCCAAATGGCGCGCTGTCCAGCCCTGAACGGCATCGCCAGGCAGAGGAATGAAGCTCCGCCAGCCTGGGGGCAGCGTGCAGCGGAGCTGATGGGGCTGCCAGCGCTGACCCTCAACCTCGAGCACAACAGCCGCCAGGGCGAAAAAGCCATGGTCTTGGTCGAAATGACAGGTGCGTACCGACAGATCCGCCGCCAGCACGGCGTAGTGAGCGGTGATGGGGTGCCCTGGCTGGGCTCCATCCAATCGCCAACTGGCTGGATCCAGGCGGGTGATCGCCAACGGCATTCCGTTCTGCGTCAGCTGGAGGCCCTCCAACTGACGCACGTAGTCGCGAATCAGGTAAGACCCCGGCGTCCAGCCGGGTAAGCGCAACAGCACCTGAGGTGCAGGAGCCAAAAAGGTCAGGCTCACCAGAGCGCGATGACTCTTGGGCTGACTGAGATCGAGATGAATCTGAACGCCTGCGTTCGCCACCGCTGAACTCAATGCACCAGGTCGACAGAGACGTTCGGGAGTTCAGTCTGGGCAGCCTGGAGCGCCTGACGCAGGGCGTAACGGCGGGTGATCTGTGCGATCAGGGATTGGAGTGAGCTGGAGCGCCCCAACTTCTGGAGGTCACCGACCAGAGCGAGGCTGCCATCAGGCTGTCGACTCCAACCGAGCCGTTGCTGGCTGGAGGCCGAAATCGAAAGCACCACCGCCTGCCGGTCATCGGCAAACCCGTGCAGCTCGCCGCCCCATTGCACGTCGAACTGCAAATCCTGCAGGGCCTGGGCCAGAAGCGTTTCGTCGTGGAGAACGGTTGGCAGGATGGAGAGATGGGACATGGCCAAGCGTCCACTTTTCCAGACCCTAGCGAGATGAGCAGGGCCGTCCAGTGGCCAATGCCACCACAGCGCGCCTTGGAGCGAGACCGCCCGCTGCGCCTGGGCGTGATGGCCTCTGGCGAAGGCAGCAACTTCGAAGCGCTGGTGATGGCCTGCCGTGCCGGCCAGCTGCCTGCCGAGGTCACGATGTTGGTGGTGAACCGAGAGCACTGCGGAGCACTCGCCCGGGCGGAACGGCTCGGTATCCCCGCGGAGCTGATCGATCACCGCAGCCAGCCGAGCCGTGAAGCCTTGGATCGAGAGATCGTGGCGCGCTTCAGAAGCGCAAGTGTTGATCTGGTGGTGATGGCGGGCTGGATGCGGATCGTGACCGAAGTGCTGCTCGAGGCCTACCCCGATCGACTGATCAACATTCATCCCTCACTCCTTCCCAGTTTCCGCGGTGCCAAGGCCATCGAGCAGGCCTTGGAGGCTGGTGTGCGCATCAGCGGCTGCAGTGCCCATCTCGTTGCACTGGAGGTGGACAGCGGACCGATCCTTGTGCAAGCGGCTGTGCCCGTTCTGGAGAACGACAGCGCCCAAACCCTGGCGGAACGAATTCACGAGCAGGAGCACCGCATCCTGCCGCTGGCGGTGCAGTTGGCTGCTCAACGCCTGGGGTTGCTGCCTGGAGCAGCGTCTTAGGGGTAGAAGGGCAGCAGCGGCAAGCCGGTCTCCGCAGGCAGGCCAGCCATCAGGTTGAGGCATTGCACCCCCTGACCGGCTTGGCCTTTGACCATGTTGTCGATCGCGCTCATCACGATTAGCTGACCCGTGCGCCCATCCACCTGAACCGAGAGAACCGCTCGATTGGTCTGCCGCACCCACTTCGTGGAGGGGTAAGTCCCGGCGGGCAGCACGCGAACACAGGGCGCGTTGCGATAGGCCGCCTCCAGGAGCGTGGTGCAATCCTCCGCCGTCAGACCGGGATCCCGCAAACGGCCATACACGGTGGCCAGCAGACCACGCACCATCGGGATCAGATGGGGGGTGAACTGGAGCTGAATCGGCTGGCCCGCACTGCGGCTGCAGAGCTGCTCGATCTCGCTGGTGTGCCGGTGACCGACAACGCCATAGGGCGCGACCCCTTCGGAGGCTTCGGCGAGCAACAGGTGCTCCTTGGCGGCTCGGCCACCGCCGCTGGTGCCGGTCTTGGCATCAATGATGATGCCGCCGGTTTCAATCAATCCCTGCTGAAGAAAAGGGATCAGGGCCAGCAAGCTGGCCGTCGGGAAACAGCCTGGAGCGGCCACGAGCCGAGCGCTGCGAACCTGCTCCTCGTTCCACTCCACAAGGCCGTAGACCGCCTCCTGGCAGAGATCAGCGTCCTGGCGGGGGAACTCCCGTGCCTCTGAGGCGTAGACCTCCTTCCACTGTTCCAGAGAGCTGTAGCGGTAATCGGCGGAGAGGTCGACCACCTTCACACCGCGATCCAGAAGCCCCGGCACCAGCTGAGAGGCGAGGCCATTGGGGAGGCTCAGGACCGCCAAGTCAGCGGCGGCGGCAATGGCCTCTACCGTGGGGCTTTGCACCACCGGATCGCCGGGCAAGGGCAGGAAGGGGGTCAGCTCACTCCAGCGCCGGCCGCTGCTGCGCTCGCCGCCAAGGAAGGTGACCTCCAGCTCGGGATGCCCCTGGAGCAGGCGCAGCGTCTGCAGACCGCCGTAGCCGGAAGCACCGATCACAGCGACGCGCTTGCTGGCCATGGCCTCTCGTGGGGAACGCCAGATCGTACCGGGCTTTATAAAAGTGTCAGCCCACCAGGCCCTCTGGCCCGCCTTCCCTGAACCAGGACTCGTTCCCGTTTGACTCCATCGCCGACGGTCTGGCCGCGATTCGCAACGGCGAGATGGTGGTGGTGGTCGATGACGAAAACCGTGAGAACGAAGGGGACCTGATCTGCGCCGCCCAGTTCGCCACCCCGGAGCAGATCAACTTCATGGCCACCGAGGCCCGAGGCCTGATCTGCCTCGCTATGGAGGGAGAACGACTGGATGCTCTGGATCTGCCCCTGATGGTGGATCGCAATACCGACAGCAATCAGACGGCCTTCACAGTGAGCGTCGATGCCGGACCTGAGAACGGTGTGAGCACTGGCATCTCCGCAGAAGACCGCGCCCGCACCATTCAGGTGGCCATCCACCCACAGACCCGCCCCACGGATCTGCGCCGTCCGGGCCACATCTTTCCCTTGCGGGCTAAGCAAGGGGGAGTTCTGAAGCGTGCCGGACACACCGAAGCGGCGGTTGATCTCTCGCGGATGGCTGGGCTCTACCCCGCCGGCGTGATCTGCGAGATCCAGAACGCCGATGGCTCCATGGCTCGGCTCCCCCAGCTGGCCGACTACGCCAAGCGCCACGGGCTGCGCTTCATCAACATCGCCGATCTGATTCGCTACCGGCTCGATACGGAGCGCTTTGTGCGCCGTCAGGCGGAGGCGGAGCTGCCCAGTGCCTTTGGTGCTTTTCGAGCAATCGGCTACCGCAACGAACTCGACGGCAGCGAGCATGTGGCGATCGTCAAAGGACATCCCGAAGGCGCCGCAGGGCCGGTGCTGGTGCGGGTGCACAGCGAATGTCTCACCGGTGATGCCTTCGGATCGCTGCGCTGCGATTGCAGGCCCCAGCTCGAAGCGGCTCTGCGAATGATCGAGCAGGCCGGTGAAGGGGTGGTGGTCTACCTACGGCAGGAAGGCCGTGGCATCGGCCTGATCAACAAACTCAAGGCCTACTCCCTGCAGGATGGCGGTCTCGACACCGTGGAGGCGAATGAACGGTTGGGGTTTCCCGCCGATCTACGCAACTACGGCGTTGGCGCGCAGATCTTGAGCGACCTCGGAATCCACCGCCTGAAGCTGATCACCAACAACCCACGCAAGATCGCTGGTCTGGGCGGCTATGGACTCGAGGTGGAAGACAGGGTTCCTCTGGTGATGGATCCGAGCCAACACAACGCCGGCTACCTGCAGACCAAGCAAACCAAACTCGGCCATCTGATGGACGGTCCGCGGGGCCAAGGGCCTGCGGCGGTGCTGGCCTGGAAGCAGAAGACCACGGACTCAGACCCAAGTGCAGCCGATCTGGCCCAGCAGTGGCATGAACTGCGCGATTGGGCCGAACACGAAGGTCTTCAGGTCGAGCGCGAAGAACATTCACGCGTTCTGGCCTTGCTGGATCAACCGGAGCTGGCGGTGCTGGTCAGCGGAGCCGATGCGCTGCGCCTGCATCAGGGATTGGAGCAGATGGCCCAATGGCCGTGCACCCAAAGCGTGAGTCTGCTTCTCGCTCCAGATGCCCAACGCAGCTCCCACCCCAGCAACACCCTGGAGGCGCAGCGCCGGCCCCTGGTGGAACTACGCCAGGGCAATCACGCCCTACTGCCTCTGAACAGCGGCGCCCTGCTGCGCTGGTGTTAGCGCAACAGGGTTGCTGGTCTCAATGGATCAAGCTCAGCTGTCCTGAACGGTCACCTTGTTGATGCGGCTGCCGTTCTTCAGGGCCAGCACCACATCCATGTTTCCGGTGTGACCGAAGACCGTGTGCACACCGTCAAGGTGGGGCTGGGCTTCATGGCAGATGTAGAACTGCGAGCCGCCGGTGTTGCGGCCAGCGTGGGCCATGGCGAGCGTGCCGGCCTGGTGCTTCTGGCTGTTGATCTCACAGTCGATCTGATAGCCGGGGCCACCGGTGCCGGCCATGCCGCGGGCACCCTCACGGCTGTTGGGGCAACCGCCCTGGGCCATGAAACCGGGGATCACGCGGTGAAAGGCCAGACCGTCATAGAAGCCGTCCTTCGCGAGCTTCACGAAATTGGCCACGGTGTTGGGAGCGTCAGCGTCGAACAGCTCCAGTTCGATGGTGCCGGCGTCGGTCTCCATCAAGGCTTTGGTCACAGCGAAATCACCGTCAAACCAGCTCAGTATGGGGTCTCCGGTAGAAGGGTTAGAGCATTCCTGACTCCATGGCCGCGTCTGCACCTATCGATCTCCGAGAGGCACGGCTAGGGGTGCTCGGCGGCAGCGGTCTCTATGCCATGGACGGTCTTGAGGAGATCCAGGAGCTGAGCATTGAGACACCGTTCGGGCAACCCTCGGACCAGCTCCGCTTGGGTCGCCTGGGGGGCATGGAGGTGGTGTTCCTTGCGCGGCATGGGCGCCATCACAGCTTCCTGCCCAGCGAAGTGCCCTACCGAGCGAACATCTGGGCGATGCGCTCCTTGGGGGTTCGCTGGATCCTCTCGCCCTCAGCGGTCGGTTCCCTACAGGAGTCGGTCAAGCCACTCGACATGGTGGTGCCCGATCAGTTCATCGATCGCACCCACGAGCGGCCCAACAGCTTTTTTGGGGAGGGTGCCGTTGCCCATGTCTCCCTGGCTGATCCCTTCTGCCCGAATTTGAGCCGGCTGCTAGCCGATGTGGCAGACAGCCTGATGCCCGAGGGCCGCAGCCTGCACCGCGGAGGCACCTACCTCTGCATGGAAGGCCCCGCCTTCTCCACCCGCGCCGAGTCGAATCTCTACCGCAGCTGGGGTTGCTCGGTGATTGGCATGACGAACCACACTGAGGCGCGTCTGGCCCGTGAGGCGGAAATCGCCTACGCCACCCTCGCCATGGCTACCGACTACGACTGCTGGTTTGAAGATCACGACAGCGTCACGGTGGACATGGTGATCGCCAACCTCAAGGCCAATGCGAGCTTGGCCACCCAAATCGTGCGCACCACCGCGGAGCGGGTGGCGGCCCTGCGGCCGAGCAGCATGGCCCACAACGCCTTGCAGGATGCGCTGATGACTCAGAAGGAGCAGGTGCCTTCAGCCACCCGAGCCAAGCTCGATCTGTTCACCAGCCCCTACTGGGGAGCAATCGGGAGCTAAGCAGCCAAGGCCGCGCGCAGGTTTCCTCCATGGCGAGCCAGGAGCTCGCGGGCCTGATCGGCGTTGCGCTGACGCAGGGCCATCAGGAGGCTCAGCTTCACCGAACCACCGGTTTGCTCCAGCAGCTGACGTCCCTGGCTCCGCTCCACACCGGCCAGATCGGCGAGGATCCGAAGGGCACGATCTTCAAGTTTGCTGTTGGTCACGGCAACATCAACCATTCGGTTGCCATAGACCTTGCCCAGACGCACCATCACGCCGGTGCTGATGATGTTGAGGGCCATCTTGGTGGCGGTACCCGCTTTTAGACGGGTGGATCCAGTGAGCAATTCAGGGCCCGTCAACAAGCGAACCGCGATGTCGCAGGGCATCGGCACCTGATCGGCTGGAACACAGGCCATGGCGATGGCGAGGGCACCGATGGATTGGGCATGGCGGAGCGCTCCGTGCACGTAGGGCGTGGTGCCACCGGCAGCGATGCCGATCAGAGCATCACCGGAGCCAAAGCCACGGCTGACGAGATCCTGCACGCCAGCCTCAGCGAGGTCTTCCAACCCCTCGGAGCTGCGCAGCAGGGCAGGGGCACCGCCAGCCAACACACCCTGCACGAGCTCAGGATCACTGCAGAAGGTGGGTGGACATTCGGCAGCATCCAACACCCCCAGGCGACCGGAGGTACCAGCGCCGAGATAAAAGAGGCGACCCCCGGCCCGGAGACGTTCTGCAATGGCATCAATCGCCAGAGTGAGGTCAGCTGCTGCTGCTGACACAGCCTCCTGGGGGCGCCGATCCTCATCACAGAAGGTCTGGACCAGCTCGGCCGTGCTCAGGGCATCGAGGTCGCTGCTGCGGGGGTTGGCCTGCTCGGTGAGCAGATGACCCCGTTGGACATCCTGAAATCCAGTGGTGCTCACAGCAGGCCCTCGAGGCGGCGACGGAAATCTTCAAGCTCGCTGTTGCCGGTGCTGATGGGCTCCTCGGAGGGCCGGGCCTCCGGATCGGGTTGATCCCGCCAGGTGGTGACGTCCATGTTCTTTTCGGGAGGGGCAATCAACAAGCGCTCCTCCGGGGTTTGGGGAAGAAAGCCGCTGGGGACAAAGCGGGCTTCGTAGCCGGCATTGCTGCAGAACTCCTCCATGTCTTGCCGCTCAATGGCCTCCACCGTGGGCACGGGGAAATCCTGGGCCTCGAGCAGACCGGCATAGCGCTCTGCATCATCGCGATCCTCAAAGAGGAGAACGACCGTCGCGCCGTTGAGTTCCAGGGAGTGAATTCCCTCGTTCTCGCTGCCGGCATCGAAGAGGAGCACGTGAACCGACATCAAGCAGGCGCAGGTCGGAACTCAGTTTCTCACCACTTTTGATTGGTCGCTCAAGCGCGATCGGCATCAATCGCCTCTGACAGTTCCTGGAGGCGGCGATAGAGGGCCTCCTCCGCATCTGTCAGCCCCTGGGGCACCACCAGCCGGATCTCAACCAGCTGGTCGCCGCTCTGGTCGCCGCGGCGCAGGCCTCGCCCCCGCAACCGCAACAGGCGCCCACTGGAGGAGCCGGGTGGAATCCGCAGTTGAACAGGTCCTTCCAGCGTTGGTACCACCGCAGTGCAGCCCAGCGCTCCCTCTGCGGGTGAGAGATCCAGCTGATAGAGCACCCGTAGGCCATCGATGCGAAGACCATCGGCGGTCCGCACCTTCAGCTGGAGAAAGTGATCGCGACCGCCAGAGGCAACGCCAGCGAGTCGCAGTCGCCAACCGTCACCAGCCATGGGCGGGGTCCAAACCTCAACTGCAGTGCCATCGGGGAGATCGAGCTCCACCCTCACGCCCTCGAGGGCCTGCTCAGGCGTGAGCTCGACATGGGATTCCACATCTGCATGGGCTGTCACCGGTGGCGGGGGCGGTGGGGTTGGCGGTGTGACATCGCCAGAACGCGTCTCCTCTGGCTGCCGTCGCCGTGGCCGGTTAAACAGCACATCGAGGTAGTCATCGAAGTCGGGGAAGCCACTGGCGAACGGATCCAGGCCAGCGGCAGCTGCCGTGGCGTCATCAAGCCCCGCCTCCCACTGCTCGCGGCGCACGGGGTCGCTGAGCACCGCATAGGCCTCATTGACAGCCTTGAACTGTTCCTCGGCGTGGGGGTCATCGCCGTTGAGATCAGGATGCCAACGGCGCGCCTGCTGCCGAAAAGCCCGCTTCAGGCTGCTGGCATCAGCGCCGGGTTCGAGCCCGAGAACGGCCCAGTGATTGATCGTGTCCGGCGAGGACATGGTCGCAGTCACCTAGCTCAATCCTCAGCCCAGGGATCACCCTCATAGGGGGTTGTGGTGGGTGCTGCTGCGTTGGTTCGGTAGCGACGATCCGAATAGGAAGGGTTGTCGAAGCCTTCGCCTGCAAAAGCCTCCTCCGCCCGCGACTGCCGCTCCACGTAGCGCGGGGCCTCATAACGACGTTCGTCATCAGGACGTTCGTCATCACGATCCGCATACCGATCCGCATACCGATCCGGCAGCCGCTCAACCTCAGAGCGGCTGCGACCATACGGCTCAGCCTCATAGCGCTCAGCGCCGTAGCGATCGTCACTCAGGCCCACGGAGCCGCGGGCTGGGGGAGCGTCCCAACTGGGTCGGTCCCAGCGCTCCTCCTGCCAGCCTCCGCCGTTACGGGATGCAGACCAGGAGGGTTCGGCCCAGGGATCGCGACCACGCCCGCCACGCTCCCAGTCATCCCAATCGTCATCGGCGAACAGTTCATCCTTGAGCGATCCCAAGGTGTTCTTGATGCCCTGCAGAGGATTGGAGTCCTGTTTTCGCTCACTGGCGAGGCGACGATTAAGGGCATAAATGGCTTCCTGCAACTGGCTCACGCCGAGGTCAAGATCCGTCAGGTCACCACTGCTGAGTTGCTCCTGCACATCACGCATGGCCAGCTCGACAGCCCGTTGCTGCCGCTCCGCTCCGTAGGGACCCAACTCCAGGGCGGCATCGCGCAGGCGACGTTCCGCCTGACCGACGAGCGTTTGAGCCCGATTGCGGCGATCAATCTCAGCACGCTTGCGGCGGTCTTCGCTGGCCTTCTGCTCGGCCTCTTCGATCAGGGTCTTGATCTCCTCCTCACTGAGGTTCGATCCGCCTTGGATGCTCACGCTCTGTTGGCGCCCTGTGGTGCGATCGGTGGCTGAAACCTGCAAGAGACCATTGGCATCGATGTCAAACGACACCTGCACCTGAGGTACACCGCGGGGAGCCGGAGGAATACCGGACAGGCGGAAGCGACCAAGGCTCTTGTTGCCGTCGGCCATCTGTCGCTCGCCCTGGAGCACGTGGATCTCCACAGAGCTCTGATTGGCTTCAGAGGTGCTGAACAGATCGCTCTTGCGCACCGGGATCGAGGTGTTGCGAGGGATCAGAACCTTCATCACCCCGCCAATCGTCTCCAGACCAAGGGAGAGAGGAGTGACATCGTTGAGCATCAGATCGCGCAGCTCGCCGGTGAGGATGCCGGCCTGCACAGCTGCACCGATGGCGACGACCTCATCGGGGTTCACCGACTGACAGGGTTCCAGGGGGATGAGGGTGCGAACCATCTGCTGGACCATCGGCATGCGGGTGGAACCACCCACCAGCACCACATCGTCGATGTCCTCGGCAGCGAAGCCGGAATCCCGCAAGGCCCGTTGCACAGGCCGCAGCAGACGGTCGAGTAGGTCAGGGCAAAGCGCCTCGAAACTGCTCCGCTCCAGGGTCGTTTCGATGTGCAGCGGGCCGTCTTTGCCCGTAGCAATGAAGGGAAGTGAGATGGGAGTGCTCTGCACTCCGCTCAGCTCGATCTTGGCCTTTTCTGCAGCCTCGGTCAGGCGCTGCAGGGCCTGTCGGTCTCGGCGGAGATCAATCTCATGCTCTTTCTGGAAGGCATCGGCCAACCAATCGACGATGCGTCGATCCCAGTCGTTGCCGCCGAGCTGGGTGTCACCGCTGGTGGCCTTGACGTCAAACACGCCCTGGGCCACACGAAGGATGGAGACATCAAAGGTGCCGCCGCCAAGATCGAAGACCAAGACACGTTTGACGGTGCTGCGATCGAATCCATAGGCCAGGGCCGCAGCGGTGGGCTCATTCAGGATGCGCTCAACGCTGATGCCAGCGAGACGGCCTGCATCACGCGTGGCCTGACGCTGCGCGTCATTGAAATAAGCAGGAACGGTAATCACCGCCGCTTCGACAGGTTCACCGAGGTAGGTGCTGGCGTCGTCAACCAGCTTCCGCAGAACGCTGGCGACGAGCTCCTCAGGGGCGTATTCCCGCTCCGTGGATGGGCAAACGATGCGCACATTGCCCTGCTCATTGGCCCGAACGGTGTAGGGCACCGACAGGCTGCCGTCATCGAGTTCGTCCCACTGACGACCAACAAAGCGCTTGAGGTTGGCAAAGGTGTTGCGCGGGTTCAACACCAACTGGCGGCGGGCCAGCTGACCCACCAACAGCTCCTGGTCCTTGCTGAACCCGATCACCGAAGGGGTTGTGCGTCCACCCTCCGCACTGGCGATCACCTGGGGGCGGCCACCCTCGAGCACAGCAACCACGGAATTGGTGGTTCCAAGGTCGATACCAACGATCCGTGCCAACTGCGTTCCTTCGCCCTGAGGACTCTCACGTTGTGCCCCAAAGCTAACGGCACCAGGGCAGAGGGATAGATTTGTCGGAGGTTAAGAACCCCATGGCCAGGAGTCCGCGGCTCGAGCTCTTTGCCTTGAGGCGTCGCTCAGTCACTGAGCGAGTTCTGGATCGCAGCTTCCTCCAGCTGGCCGTCGGTCTCGCTGCCACCGTTGGACTGCTGGTGCTAGCGATCCTCCTCACCGTGCTGAGCGGTGCCTGGGAAGCGATCCGCACCTTCGGCCTCAGCTTCATCACCACATCCGACTGGGACCCCGGCAGCGACCACTACGGGGCGTTCACAGCCATCTACGGCACCCTCGTCAGCTCTGGTCTGGCCTTGCTGATCGCCGTTCCCCTTGGGGTTGGAACGGCGATCTTTCTCACCGAAAACATCATTCCCAAGCCGATCCGAGAAGTGCTGGGGGTGATGGTTGAGCTGTTGGCCGCCATCCCCTCCGTGGTGCTGGGCCTGTGGGCGATTGTGGTGATGGAGCCCTTTCTCAGGCCCTTCCTGAGCGAACTTCATCGGTTTCTGGGGTGGATTCCACTGTTTTCAACAGAACCGCAGGGTCCAGGCATGGCCCCTGCTGCCCTGATCCTGGTGGTCATGATCCTGCCGATCATCACGGCCATCTCCCGCGATGCGTTGAACCAGGTCCCCGATGGGCTGCGGCAGGCCGCCTACGGGATCGGCACCACCCGCTGGGGGGCGATTGTTCAGGTGATTCTTCCCGCTGCCATCTCCGGAATCACCGGGGGAGTGATGCTCGCCCTGGGGCGGGCCATGGGCGAAACGATGGCCGTCACGATGATCATCGGCAACTCCAACAACTTCAGCTTCAGCCTGCTGGCACCGGCCAACACCATCTCTTCGATGCTGGCCAATCAGTTTGGTGAGGCCCATGGGATTCAGGTCTCAGCGCTGATGTATGCCGCTCTTCTGCTGATGCTGATGAGCCTGGCGGTGAACCTGCTGGCCCAGCAGGTGGTGCGCAAACTCAGCCTCAAATACTGAGCACGGGCCATGACACCACGCACGCTCAGCTATCGCCACGGCCTCTCGCGCAACATTTGGAATCGCCTGCTGTCGTCGGTCGCCGCTCTGTTCACAGCCCTGGCCGTCCTGCCCCTCGTCCTCGTGCTGATTTACGTGCTGATCAAGGGGGGCTCCTTGATCAACATGCAGCTGCTCACCGAACTGCCACCTCCGCCCGGCCTGGATGGTGGTGGGATCGGTAACGCCATCGTGGGCACGCTCGTGGTGAGCCTGATCGCCAGCTTGATCGCGATCCCGATCGGGGTCGGTGGGGGGATTTACCTGGCGGAGTATTCACGCTCCGGGCCCTTCGCCCAGTTTGTGCGTTTTGGAACCAACGTGCTCGCTGGGGTTCCCTCGATCATCTGTGGCGTCTTCATCTATGGATTGATCGTCAGCACGCGAGCGCTGATGGGGCAGAGCTACAGCGCCATTGCCGGTGGCATGGCCCTGGCAGTGTTGATGATTCCCACGGTGATCAAAACCACCGATGAAGGCCTGAAGCTGGTGCCGCAGGAACTGCGCTGGGGGGCGATGGGAGTCGGGGCCTCCCGGGTGATCACCATCACCCGGGTCACGCTGCCGGCAGCCCTTGCCCCGATCGCGACCGGCGTGGTGCTGGGCATTGCGCGAGCGGCCGGCGAGACCGCACCCCTGATCTTCACAGCCCTGTTCTCACCGTTCTGGTCCGATGGGTTACTGAACCCGATCGCCTCGATGTCGGTGCTGATCTACAACTACGCGATCATGCCCTATGAGGCTCAGATTTCCCTGGCCTGGGCCGCATCCTTCGTCTTGGTGATGATGATTCTGGCCGCCAATCTGCTGGCCCGCTGGCTCGGACACCTGTCGCGGCAGTGATCCGCTCCCACCCCACGCCTCTGCACCACGCCGCCTCCCTCAACCTGTGATGACCGCCCCTTCAGCCAGCGCCAGCCAGAGCGAGGAGATTTGCCCCTCG
>Ga0194116_10001250_pt1 | contig 37350 bp, 43 predicted proteins | sample TA2MahsurfametaG_4_FD_148617 | JGI IMG/M metagenome (GOLD analysis project Ga0194116, IMG submission 148617) | Freshwater microbial communities from Lake Tanganyika, Tanzania - TA2015008 Mahale S9 surface | ecosystem: Environmental > Aquatic > Freshwater > Lake | place: Tanzania: Lake... | reverse complement strand
ACTATATAAAAAGAAAACACTAATATTTGCGATATTACTAAGCAGTAAAAATGCAATATTCTTACTACCACTACTCTTCTAATAAAAATCCTTTGTTTCTATTCTTTGTTAAAAAAGGCGACAATATATTTATCAATATAAAATACCAAGATAATTATAAGCAAAAGACACGATGAAAGAATATGAAGAGCTCTGGTTATATTATATGCGGAGTTTCTTATTAACAAAGGAAACTTTTAATATTAAAAATTTAAAATATAAAATGATAAGTGAAATATTTTATATTTTAAATATTTCATCAGATTATTGTGATAAAAATATATATGATGTAAATATTCCAAAAGTTTTCATTTTATCTTATGATAAAAATGTATATTATGAAAGCGATAGATTTAATCTAATAAATTATGTAAATTAAAAAATAATAGAAATGAAACTTCACGAAATTGAAGAAATATTTGCTAAATGTGAAATTAACGTTGAAAAAATAAGAGCTCTCAATAATATTTTTCCAGATAACTTTCCGAAAGATATATATGATATCATATACACACAGATATTCTCTTAATATCAAAAACTGATACTAAATATATTTAATATTTATAATATATATTTTTTATTTTATAATCTTATTATAACATATAATAACTAATAAAATATATATAATAACAATATGTTGTTATTTGTACAATATCTTTTAATATTATTCAATATTTTAGAATTGAACAATTGCTATTCTATAACATATAATACATTACCGCAACGCATTTATTTTAAAAAATATAAATTATATAAATTAAAAATAGATATTTATAAAAATAAGTGCGAGATTATAAAAAATACAACAGAATATTTTTTTGAATTATTTGCTATTATTGATATTATGCTTCCAAAAAAATAATGATTGAAATAAGTAAGAGAATTAAATGTCAAATAATGAATACGCAAAAGATAATAAAGACAAATACGATAATTTTAAAATAATGAATAATAGTTTAGTTAATATTGATAAATATAAATTAAAAGAAACTAATAAATTACCAATAATAACAAATATAAGTTATGATAATATAGGAAATGTTAATTTAGATAATCATATTTATCTATATTTAAAAGACGAAAGTACCAACAAAAAAAACTATCCTAAATTAGATATAATAAGTGCAAATTATAAAAATATTATTATTTATAAATATACTGATAGTAGTACATATAATTGTTATATAATAAATAATGTGAAATTAGAAGATTTAATATTAAATGAATACAATTACGATAATAATACTGAAGAATATTATTTAAAAAAAAAAGATAAAGATGAATATATAAAATTTAATATATTTATATGGTTAATTATTATAAAAATTAATAGTGAAAATCTTATAATTATTGATTATTGTAAAATATCACCTCTAAATATAATGCCAGGAAATAAAAATTCAGAAGAAATTCCAATAACTATTAAAGAATTTGAAAATTTAAAAAAGCTTGTAATTACTAAAGCTATTTATGATGATAATCCATTTGATTACTTGTCATACCCTCCTTCTTAACAATTATAATCTTTCCAATAATTAAAATATTTTTTACATAATTTTTTATTATATACTATATAAGCTAATATATAATTCTTATTTATGCTAAAATCGTCATAATATTCATTATTATTCATAATAATTATATAATGTATATATTATAATTTTATATTATTACAATAATATTTATATATAGAAATAAATATTATATATATATATATAATATCATATATATTGAGAAAATTCTATTTTCTATTTTGCTCATTTCTTATTCAATTATTATATATAAATAAATATTATATATATAATATAATATTATATATATGAAGAAAATTTTATTTTCTATATTATCTATACTAAATATAATATTTTCTTATACATATCCAATTAATATTGGTCCTCATAATATATATAAATCAGGAGGTTACAATAGTGGCAATGTATGTTTATTAAATTTTAATAATGTTTATAGCACATTTTATAAATGGTCTAATGATAAAAAAGAATACCATGATAAAATAATTAATGATACTATATGGTTAAATAAAAACAGATTTTCATATCCTAATATAATTATTGGTATTTATAATAAAGATGGTGATTTAAATTATATTTGTCTATTAGGAAAAATAGATAAAGGTAGATTTAAATTATTAAATATATTTGCCAATCCTTATAATAATCTCGACGACGATTTAATGTTATTTGAAAATTTATTAAATTTTTGTAATGAAAATAAGTATTCACTAAATGTAGATAAATTAAAAGGTATTGATAATGGTAAATACTATTTAACATATATTTATTCTTATAATGGGTCATAAATATTCAAGGGTTTAAAGAATATATAATATAATAATATAATATATTATGAAAAATTCAGTTCACTATAAGTGCTATATATCTATAGACAATGATAAAAAAATAGGAAATCAATTGTTTAAAATAGCTTATTTAATTAACATATTAAAATCTAAAAATAATAAATGTATAAAAAGAAAAATAGTTTTCAATGAAGACAATAATATATATTATAAATCTTTATTTAAGGGGCTTTTTAATATTTTAGATAATAATAAATATAATAATATAAAATTTCACAAAATAGATATAGATGATATCGATAATATAAATGATATAGATATTATTAATTATGTTGAACCTTTAAATATAGAAATTAATTATGATAATAAAACATATGAAACTAATAAAACATCAACATCTAAAATATATACATATGCTAATATTGATGAAAATATAAAAAAAAAAATTACGAAACTTGTATATTCCAATGAAGATTTGATGTATAGTGCTTATTATAAATATAGAGATATGTTAAATTATTATGGTAATAATACACGTGATGATGATGTAGCAATTATACATATATTAAAAGATAATTATTATAGTAATGATTATTATAATAATGCTCTGTCTATTATGAAAGATAAATATAAAATAAAAAATATAGCTGTTATGACTGATGATATTAATTGGGCTAAAATTATATTAAATGATATTAATATTTTAAATGATTATAATTTTTATTATATTACAAATGAGGGAAAATATACTTATGAAATTAATTTTATATTAATGTCTATGTTTAAAAATACAATTATAACAAATAATATTGAATATAGTTCAGATAGTTTATGGTCTTCATATATTAGTTTTTATAATGATAAAAAAATTATAATTTCTTCTAATATTTTGGAAATACATAAATATATAACAGATATAATATAAATAATAATAAATATTATGATTGTTAATGAGTTATTTTTTACATTTATTAAAATTAATTATGAATATAATAATCTCTTAGTATGTAAGTATTGGTATAATAATATTATAAAACATATTAAAAAAAAGAAGGAAAAATTTTATGATATGCACCTCTATAATACTATACATAATAAATATATGTATATATTATATAATAGTATTGATTCTATTGTTACTAACATAGGTATCGATAGTAATGATAGAGTTATTGTAAATGCTTATAACAATATAATATGTAATATTATGAAAGAAATAATTAGAGATGATGATATTAAAGATAATATTATGAATTGTATTATAGAAACTTATAAAAAACTAAGTATTTTAATTACATTCTATAATATTATTCCAGGATTAGTAAATAATACAAATTATACTGAAAAATATATGGCTGATGAATATTCTAATATATTAAAAACATACTTTGATTATGGTATTATATTAACATGATATGCTTTACTATCATAATTATTAATAATAATTATTAACATTTAATATTTATTGTCATTACAGGGCTTAAAAATCCATTATCTTTAAATATTATTCTATAATGAAAATGACGTTCTAATATTTTATCAAAAATTTTTTTAACTTTATATTTATTTGGACAAAATATTCGCACATCAGCTTTTCCATTTTTAACTATTGAAACACCAACATTACTAAAGTCCTTATAAGCAATAAAAGGGTCTTCTATTATTTTTAAATTATCTTGATTTTTATTTGCTGCCCAATAAATTATTTTTGTTCCATCTTCATAATCACTCATATCGATAGTATAACTAAGATTAGCACCATTAGGTACTTTAGGTTCGCATAATAATGTATGTGGAATAAATGTTAAACCAAGGAAGGGTAAAAATGTTTCTTTTTTAGATGATAAAAATATTATAATTGCTATTATAAATATTGATATTATGCGTATAAAAATATTATAATCATCGTTAAATAGTATATATATACTAATAGTAATAGTATATAAAAATGTTACAAATACAATACCCATGTGTATGTATATATCTTTTTTAAATAAATCATCCATTATAAATCTAATATATAAAAAGAATAAAAATATATACTATGAATATTATCTTTGATAATTACCCTTCATATATATTATCTGCAATTCCCATCTTAATACATTCTTCAGCATTAAGTTCGAGGTCTTTTAATAAAAGTTCTTTTAGCATTTTTTTTGTAATATTTGTTTTTGAAAGATAAAAATTATTAATATGTTCTTGAATTTTAATACAATTTTTATAAGTATCATCAATATATGCTAATTTTCCCCAACAACCAGAACGTAATTCATGAATTAATACATATGAATTTTTACAAATATATCTCTTTTTACCATGAATACTTATTAGAGTACCAGCCGAAGATACATTTCCGTCAATTACTGTATTTACAGGCATTTTTAATCCTTCCATACAATCAATTATTGAAAATGCTGAAGTAATACATCCACCATCTGTTGTAATATGTAAATATATTTCTGGAGTAATACTTTTTTCAATTGCTTCAATCTTTAAGAAATTTTCAAGAATGCGTAGATTTTTACAAAGCAAAAATGATGATTTTGGTGTAATAGCTCCTGAAAAATATAAATGATTATAGTTATTATAAATTAATTCTGTAGAATTTTCTGCACATTCTTCATCATCACTATTGGAATTATTTCGTTTTCTTTTTTTTAGATTTTTATAATTATTAAATAATTCCATTATTATATTTATATAGTCGTTTTACTCTTATATGGTAGTTATAAATTAAAAAATAATTATAATATATGTTTTTCTAAAGAATAATAACTTTGATAAATTATAAGTTAAATATATGGTTTTTTATTTATATTTATTAGAGATATATAGTAATGGAATTATTTAAATATCTATTTGTAATACTAATAATTACATGTATAATATTATTAATTTTATATTTTAACGAGCAAATTCAATTATTATTATTTAATAATTATATAGAAAAATTTACTACTGATGATAATGTTGGTCTTAAATGGTTATATTTAGGAAATGAAGAGCCCGGGGGTGATAAAATAAGTAGTGAAAAATTATATATATTATTGAATTATAAATGGATATCTCCAGTTATTATTAGCACAGATGAATTAGATTCTTCAAATATTAAAGAACGTTTATCTTATAATAGTTATATTGATATAGATGGAAGGTTTTTTAAACCTTATAATTCCATAACAGATAACAATGATATTGGACTTATGTGGAGAAACTTAGGAAAAAGCCCAGAACCTCATGTTAAAAAATATTATAAAGAAATTATGAATGATAAACTTAAAAAAGCACTTGAAGAAAAAATGAAAGAAAAATCATGGACAAAAATAGATGGTGAAGATATTTATGTATTTACTAAAGAAACATATAATAATCTTAAATATGATAATAATTTAACATATGATAGTTATATATTAGTAGGTGAAAATAAAGAAATTTTCCAACCTTATTATAAACATAAAATAATATCTAAAAGAACTATGTTTTCAGATGAAAATGTTGATACTATTTTAAGAAGAGGATTTGATAATACATATTTAAGATCATCTGCTGTTAAAACACATAATTATAAAAATGATGAATATTTTAATACAGAAATATACGATAATAAAGGTGTATCAAATAATGAAATACATTTTAGTACAGAAACTGAAAATTATAGACAGAGCAATGATGATAATTATAAAACTATTTTAGACCCAATTGATGACAAATATCTTCCATATATTAACGGACAATACAATGATGATGCACAATATTTATCAGAAAAAGCAATAAATGAATATACAATAATAGATATCTATAAAGATATATTAGAGAGACATCCGCGTCCTAAAGAATTAATAGTAAATTTACAGGATTTTTATGAAAAAAATAGTGATGAAGAAAAATTAAGATTAAGATTATATAATTCAACAGAATATAAAATGTTAGTTAAATTACAATCAAATATGATTGATTCAACGTTAATTTCAAATATATCAGAAAAAAATATAATAGATTATTTATCAGGATTATATAAAGACTTCCATAATAAGTTTCCTCATGATAAAATGAAAATTCCATTAAAACAATGTTATATACATTTACAATTTAATGATTATTTATTTAGAGCAATGTTAATGCATGACAATTATTTTAACTTTGAAAAAACTATTTTAAGAGAATATATAATTAATGATGAGAAACTATTAGAAATTTTTAATAATAATTTTGAATTATATGAATTGCGATTAATAGCCAATGAATTAAAAAGAAGAGATATATTGAAACGTAAAGCACTAAGTACTCCTATTGCTCTTGCGACAGATTCTTCAAAGAATGCTGCTAATAGTTCAAATAGTGATGATACAAATTTAAATAGTGAAAAACATATAGCTGATATAATGAAGAACGACCCAGTTTTTAATATTAATATAGTTATGCATGATAAAACTTCTTCTGGTGGAAATTGTAATGATGATAAAAAGGATAATTCGGCTAATTTATCTAAAAAATCAGATACATCAAATACAGATGATAAATGTAATAGAATATATGACCCTATTACATACAAACAACACTATAGAGGACCTATGGAATATAGACCTAATGTATGTTCATACGGAACTAAACAAGTAGTAAACCCCTTATATTTAAATTCCCCTGGTACAGAATTAAAAGAGGCTATAGAAAATACTCAAGTAGGAAGTATAATGCCTAAATTTATTTATAGAGAATATGAAGATATAGGACAATAATTTTTTCTAATATATATTAGAAGGAATTGAATAAACGTAAATATGCCAGATAAAGTAGAGAAAATGAATATAAGAGGGGGGAGCGTAAATGTTTATACCGGTCCTAAAGAAGGTAAATTTTATATGAATAAAAGTGGAAAAAAAGTATATCTAAATCGTAATATGTTACAACAAAAGATACCTTATAAAAAAAGTGCTAATAAAAAAAATATATCTGTTTAAATAGATTATATAGATTATGTCAAAGAATTCTTCTATTAATAAAATAGTTAAGGAGATAGAAATTAAAAAATTGAAAGATTTATATAACGAATATAATGATGTAATTAACTTAATTTCTAAATTTATAATTAAGAAAAAATTAATTTTATATGGAGGCTTTGTTATTAATTTAATATTGCCGAATAAATATAAATTTTATAAAGAGTATACGATAAACGATTATGATTGTTTTTCTAAAAATCCTATTGAAGATTGTTATGAATTAGCGAAAGAAATTAAAAAATCAGGGTTCAAATATATAAAAATTAAAAAGGCTATTCATAATAATACATATAAAATTTCTGTTTTTGGAAAACAATTTTTTGATATAACATATCTAGATTCTAATATATATAACATATTACTTAAATATATTAAGAATAATAATAATTTAAAATATTATAAAGATAAATATAAAATTATTCCTATTGAAATTATAAAATTAAATTTATATTTCGAACTTGCAAGACCTATACAATCAGGTTTTAGATGGGAAAAAATATATAACAGATTAGAATTAGTCAACAAATTTTATCCGATAGAGAAAAGTGATAAAATATTAAAATGTATACCTATTAAAGAAAGTTATTTAATTGCTATTAAATATATACTTGAATATATTAAAAAATATAAAATACCAATTATAGATAGTTATTCTATTAAATTATATTTAAATTTATCTCTATGTTGTTATCGTTTAACTAATGATTCAATATGTTTAACAATTATTGTTAATAATATAATAAATACATATGAAGAAATTAAAAAAATACTTTTGTTGTATATTGACAATAGTAAATATACAATTAAAATTATAAGAAAAAAAATAGATAGTATAAATTTATATAAGTATTATGATATAAGAATATACAATAATGATAATAATGATATTTTTAATATAATTAGAATTATAGAAATTAAAAATCAATGTTTTTCTACAACTATTAAAAATGGATATCATGTTGGTAGTATAGATACTTGTCTATATTTCTTATATTATAATTATGTTAATAATAAAATTTATTATAATAATACAAATGATGTTTTAGAAAATATTTATTATATTAATCAAATTGAAAACCAAATAATTAAAAAAAATATGAAGACTATATTAAATAAAAGATTAAAAATAAATTGTTATGGAGAAATAGATTTTGAAAAAGAATTGAAAGAATTATGGAATAAAAGATTAACACTTAAATATATAAATTAAACATTTTTTATTTCATATATTTACTTCAGTATTACTTTTAGCATTTTAATATCATTATTAATATCTTTGTTACTATTGTTATCATCATTATAATTAATGTCTATACTATCAGAACTATTTATACTATAAGTATCATCTATATCATCATTAATATATATACTATCAGTACTATTGTTATCATATTTATTATCTGTGTTTTCAATGCTAATAGTATCATCTATAATATCTGTATTATTTTTACTATAAATAGTATCGTTATTATCGTTATTATCGCTGCTATCGCTGCTATCGCTACTATCGCTATTATCGTTATTATCGCTATTATCGTTATTATCGTTATTATCGTTATTATCGTTATTATCGTTATTATCGTTATTATCGTTATTATCGTTATTATCGTTATTATCGTTATTATCGTTATTATCGTTATTATCTCTACTATCGCTATTATCGTTATTATCGCTACTATCGCTATTATCGTTATTATCGCTATTATCGTTATTATCGCTATTATCGTTATTATCGCTACTATCGTTATTATCGCTATTATCGTTATTATCGTTATTATCGCTACTATCGTTATTATCGCTACTATAGTTATTATCGTTATTATCGCTACTATCGTTATTATCTTTCCTATCAATTATATTATCAATATCATAATCTTCGCTAGATATTTTTTTAATTGAGTTTCTTTGCAAATTACTAATATAAATTTCATTTGTATATTTATCTATCATTAAAATGTTATCATTTTGTAATTTTTCTAAAAAAGCAAGCATTTTTATTTTTTTAAATTCTTGAAAAGATAGATTGTTTTTTTCTAATAAAATTTTTATAGATTTTAATTGCATATTTATAATGATATCATTATAATAAGGAAATATAGAATTAAAACATAAGTAAAAATTTACTAGAAAATTATAATAACAAACTTTCCAACTATTTATTATGTTTAAATTCATTTATTATAATATAGATTTTTATTCATATATATTTTTTTTTATAGTATATACACAAATTGTCATATTGAAAGATTCTCCTGAAAGTTTAGTTAAAACATTTAAATTTTTATCTTTTATTTTTATAGTAAATCTGGTAATATTATGTGCAATTGGATTTAATGTATATAAGGAAGGGTCTGTCCAGTTTAATAATGTTGTAGGATATGATACTTTAAATTTACTTAATTCACCTGTTGTAACATTATGTTCAGATTTATTGTAATATATATTATCAAAATATTTAAATGTCATATTTCTATCTTTGATATATGAAAATGTTCTATGATATTCATTTAATTCTATATAATAGATATCATCATTATTTAAAGTTCTTGATTCAGAAGATTTTAAAATTAATGAAGCATCTATTATTTTAATATTTGATATATTTTTAATGGGTTCTTCAAATTTTATGTAAAAATCAAATGTATTATTATCATTATATGTTCCATTTTTTGAATCTAAAAATATTACTTGTTTATCATAATCGTTTGTATTATTTAAGTTAACATTCATACTTATTAATATTATAATATTATAATATTTTAATTACTACATAATAATTTTGAGTACATAATTTAAAAAGTTTTGAAATTTTAAAAAAATTTATAAAAGTTTAAATAAAAATAAATTATGTACTCGTTTAAAATTTAAAACGTTTGATAAATTTATATTATTTTTATTATTTTTCTACATCTGTATAATGTGAATATTCATAGTATTAAAAATATATAAAGATTACATAATTATATATGTATAAGAAAAGAATATAATAAGTATAATGACAGATAGTAAAGACATCGCCGCTGGTTTTGATATTGGAACTACTACAAGTTGCGCGGCTATTTGGATAAATGACAGAGTTGAAATTATTCCAGATACTCAAACTGGTTCGCGAATTATCCCATCATACGTTTCTTTTAGTGATGAAGAAAAATTAGTAGGTGACGCGGCTAAAAATCAATCAACTATGAATCCTAAAAATACTGTATATGATACAAAACGTTTAATTGGAAGAAAATTTAATGACAATGTAGTACAAGATGATATTAAATTATGGTCTTTTAATGTTACTGGAGATTCAAACAATAAACCTCTTATTAATGTAAAATACAAAAATGAAAACAAGAGCTTTCATCCAGAAGAAATCTCTGCTATGGTTATTCAGCGTCTAAAAGAAACTACTGAATCTTATCTCGGACATCCTCTTAAAAAGGTTGTAATTACCGTTCCAGCTTATTTTAACGATTCGCAAAGACAGGCAACAAAAGATGCTGGTACTATTGCTGGTCTTGAAGTTCTTCGTATTATCAACGAACCTACAGCAGCAGCTATTGCTTATGGATTGGATAAAACTGGTAATAAGCAAGAAAGCAATATTCTTGTATTTGATTGTGGTGGCGGTACACATGACGTGTCTATTCTAACATTGGACGGAGGTATTTTTGAAGTAAAAGCTACAGGCGGAGATACTCATCTTGGAGGTTCTGATATTGATAATATCATTGTTGACTATTTGTGTGATGAAATTGACAAAAAATACAAAAAGAATGTAAGAGAAAATGCTCGCGCCCTTAAACGTCTTAATATTGCAGCTGAAAAAGCCAAAAAGAACCTTTCGTCTTCAACTAGCACTACTATTGAAGTTGATTCACTTATTGATGGTGTAGATTATAATACTACACTAACACGTGCTAAATTTGAATCACTTGCTGATAAAGTATTCCAAAGAACTCTTGAACCTCTTGATCGTCTTCTCAAAGATGCTAAAATGAGTAAAGGAGATATTAATGAAATCGTACTCGTAGGAGGTACAACTCGTATTCCACGTATTCAAGAACTATTGTCAGATTATTTTCACGGAAAACAACTTAACAAATCTCTAAATCCAGATGAAGCAGTTGCTTATGGCGCTGCTGTCCAAGCATCAATTCTTACCGGTCAAGGCAATAGCAAAACAAATGAACTTCTTCTTTTAGATGTTGCTCCGCTTTCACTTGGTATTGAGACAGCTGGTGGAGTAATGACTAAAATCATTGAACGTAATACTACTATCCCTACTAAAAAATCACAAGTGTTCTCTACTTACTCTGATAATCAACCTGGTGTTGATATTAAAATTTATGAAGGTGAACGTGGTTTTACTAAAGACAATAATCTTCTCGGAAGTTTTCATCTTGATGGTATCCCTCCTATGCCCCGTGGTCAAGCACAAATTGAAGTAGCTTTTGATATTGATGCTAATGGTATTATGAATATTACAGCAGAAGAAAAATCTACAAAGAAAACTAACAATATTACTATTACAAATGATAAAGGACGTCTCTCAAGCGAACAAATCGAAGAAATGATCAAGAAAGCTGAAGAATTCAAGAATGAAGATAATAAAATGAAGGAACTTATTGAAACTAAGAATGGTTTGGAAAATTACCTATATAACCTCAGAAATTCTATGACAAAACGTGAAGGTTCTCCTCCTGCTCTTGATGAAGTTAAGAAGGAAGTTGACCCTATTGTAGAAGAAGGACTTAAATGGTTTGAAGAAAATAAAACATCAGATGTTAATGTATATAAAAATAAACAAAAAGAAATTGAAGAAAAAGTTAATCCTCTGATGCAAAAACTATATAGTCAAGGTATGCCAGAAGGAATGCCAGACCTTTCAGGAATGGCAAGTAGTATGGCAGGTGGTATGTCTAGCTTCCAAGAAGATGATGGAAATGAAGAAGTAGCTAAAAACAAATCAGTTGATGAATTAGATTAAATTATCTTTATTATCTTTTATAATAAATATAGTTAAATATTATTGCTCCTATAAATAGGAATAAATAAAATGCAATAAGAAATAATGAAATAGAATTATATATATAGTAAACTTCTCTTCTGATATCTTCACTACAAACACAATTTATTTCTTTTAATTTATTAATAAATATTATAACGATAAATATATTAATAAAACCGAATATAGATATTATCATATGGAATATATTTATAACTAATGATAATGAATTAGGTAATTTAATATTATCAAAATTATTACTATACATATAAATTGTTAGTACGATGTTTAATATTGAAAATAATATGAATATATATAGAAAATTTTTAATATAATAACGCATCCAATTTTTGCTACAAGCACACTTTATGTATTCAAGTTTATTAATCCATATAATAGCATTTATATTAATAAGAAGAACTACTAAAGATATAATTATTAATAGTACAAATAATGCGTTAAATCCAAATGTCCCCATCGATTTACTAACATTTTTCATATTTTCTCTCATACTATAGCTATAGTTTTTAACAGATGTATTAGATGAATTATATTTTTTCATATTATATCTACTACTAATAGATATAAATATAAATTATTAAATAATTATATAATGCAAGGATTATCAAATCTTGGATTTACTTGTGCTATTAATAGCTTAGTACAAATAATCTGTAGAAATGATTTATTAAGGAATATTATATTAAGCTATGATTTTCCTGATAATACCTTAATTTATAATTTAAAAGAGCTATTGATACTCTTACATATTGAAAATAAATCTATTATTCCTAAAAAATTTGTAGCAAGTATATATAATAATTTTGGTGATATATTTAATTACGGAGAGCAAATTGATATTACTGAATTGTGGATATTCTTAAACCAAAAAATAATATCTGAAATTAATGATAATCCCAATTATCATAATCCTTTACTTAATGAAAATAGAGTTTTAAATGGAATACAATATTCTAATTATAATGATTTTATACTTGCATTTAAAAATAGCAAATATCTAAATGAACAATTTATATATTATTATGCAACACACTGCAATAATAAAATATCTTTATGGCAAAATACTACACAAGGATTTTTACTTAATATAACTAAATGTAAAAAATGCGAAAATATATTATATAATTTTGAACCTATCAGTACTCTTCATTTAAATATACCTGATAATATTGATAATCCAAATATTATTAATATGTTACAAGATTTATTACAAGAAAATAATTATAATGATGACTGGATATGTGAAAAATGTAAAGAAAAAACAGAATATATAAAAGCTTCTAAATTATGGAGCTTGCCTGCCGTTTTATTTATAATTATAAATAGATTTGTTAATACAAATATTAAAAATATTAAACCTATAAATATAAATGAAAATCTTTATTTCACAAAAGGTACTATTTTATATGACAAAAATGAAGAAAAAAATTATAAACTATCTTCGATAGCACTACATTTTGGTAATATTTCAGGTGGTCATTATACTTCCATATGTTCTACACGCGTAGATAATGAAAATACCTTTTTATTATACAATGATGATAATATATCAAAAGTTGATAATTTTTTACAAAAAAATAAAGAAGCATATATGCTAATATATAATTTTGTTAAGTAATACTAATATATATTTTTTATATTTTATATAATTACTTTATAAATCCTTGTTAATTTTATTAGGTAATCCGTGACCAAATAGCACCATATATATTAATACTATAGCAGCTATTAAAATACTTCTATTTTCTGCTATCTTATCATTTTGTTGAAAAGCAAAAACCATAATAATATATAATATTAATCCAATAATAATAGAATGGAGTAACATAATTATACCTCTTTCCATTTTACAATATTATATCTATTTATAGATACTAAAATAAATTATTGATACATACATTATTATTATGAAATAGAATATTATGTCTTTTAAATATATTCCTCTTTTAACAAAGTAATTTATTCTAACATCTGGATATAATTCACAACCCAAAGCTATACCATTAGAAATAGCACTTTCTATACTATTGAAAGGGATATAACTTTTTCCATTATGAGTACCCAAAGTATATAAATTATCTATAGTTTTACTTGGAAAATCTATATATTTTTGATTTAATGTATTATAATAAGCATTGTCTGAACAAATCCACATTTTTTTATAGGCATCATAATAATTGTTAGGATTGATAATAGCAAAATATTCAGCAGATGAAATATTTTCACAATTAATATAGCAAATTTTTAATTGTCTAAAAACCTCTAATATTAATTCTTCACTATTGCATTCATTTGGACATTTATTAATATAACTACTTTTTTTATTACACAATGTTATCATTGTGCTTAGTATAGGATAAGATGTATTTTCTAATTTATTACAATATTCTGATAAGTTCAATACTATAATACCCCATTCTGTATTTATGGTAAATCCATTACTATCGTAAAACTCTATATTAGTTTTAAAATGATATGTTATTGATATATAATTGCGATATTTTGTGTTTTTAACCCATGCTTCTAAATCTTCATAATTTCCAAAAGAACTCTTTAATATATTATCATTTCTAATTATATTTAATAATGCTGTAGGTGGTATTGCTAATACTAAATTGACACATCCATATTGTTCTCCACTCAGTAAATCTACTCCACATACACTATTATCTATTATATTAATATTATATATCTCTTTTTCTAATTTAAATTCAACACCTTTATTTTCTAAAAATCTTTTCCAATTATCGAATAAATATTTATCTAATGTTTTAGCAGGAACTAAAATCTTACTATTAAAAAGCACATCATATAATTTAATAAATTTATTCAAACTATAAGTCGTTATATTACCATCATCTATGTAGACACATATACTATCTATAATATCAATTGATTTAGTACTAAACTTATAATATTGTATATAATCATATAAACTCGTATTTTTTCCATAATTATCATTAAATAGATATTTTATATAAGCACATATTAATACATAGTTTTCGTATAATGTTAATTTATTTCTAAATAACAAATTTGATATAAAATTGTATTTATATTTTATAAATAAGGTATTATAATCTAACCTTAGTTCTTTAATAATATTAATAAAATTATAATATACTGACATATATGTTCTTGGACCATATTCTGTATATATACCATAATAATCTCTTAATACGCGATGAATACCACCTATGCTATCTTCTTTATCTATAATTAATATTTTTCTATATATATTAGAGCATACGTGTGCCAGAGCTAATCCCGATGGTCCAGCACCCACAATAATTAAATCATAATATAGCATTCTAAAGATAAGTTATATATATATATTTATAATTTAGAGTTATATAGGAGGTATATAAATAATATATAAATATAAATATAAATATAAATATAATTATAAATAATATATATATATATTAAAATGGAAAACTTAAATAATGAAATAGTTACTTTAGTTATTGAGAATAATGTTATATACATTAAATATGATAATGATATACATGAAGAAATAGAAATAGATGAGATATTTTATTCCGATATGAGAAATTTATGGTTAATATCTCAACCACCTTTTATATCTGATCGCTATAAAAATATTATGAATGATATAATATTAGCATGTATCCACAAAAATAAAAGATGTATTAGCGAATTAAATAATTTTTTCTCTACAGGAAACGAAGATAATGTTAAAGACTTTTTAACATATATGCGTAAAAGAGATTTAACAGAAGAAAAGAAAAAATGGAAAATAATTGGAAAATAATTGGAAAATAATTGGAAAATAATATAATAACATAATATAGATTATCAATTCATTAATTAATGAATATAAAAATAGTAAATATTTTTTTTATTAAATATATTGCACAACTTATAATATTATCAACTATATTATTAAATAATATGTCATTAGCATATGTAAATATAAATATTTTTGGAACTGGTTTATATTTACCATATAGTATGGGTGTATTAGGGTATATTAAAAAAAATATACCAATAAAAAACTATAATATAACAGGTATTTCAGGTGGTGCTTGGTGTGCTTTATTATACACACAAGAAAAAGACTTATCAAGTCACGATGATTTATGGGATTTTTCTATAGGAAAAAATGTAAATAAAATATCTTTTCATAATGATATTAGAACTTTTCAAAATAATATTGAAAAAAATTTAAAATTAAGATATTCAGGAAGAAATATAATAGATAATAATAATAAAATATCAATAATTGCTTCAAATGTAAAAGCAATATATAATATTCAAAATGTAAAAAAAAATGATTTTACAGATATTAATGATTTAATTGATTATTGTCTATGTAGCTCATATATTCCATATATATCAGGTAATACTTTTGCAAAAAAATATAAAGATAAATATTATATAGATGGTGAAATAAAAAATTCAAAAACATTAGAAATAATAGGTTCAGATGATATAGTTTCTTCAAGTTCGATAGATATAGATAGATTTATATGGGGTAGAAAATATTCACAAAATGCATTAATGTTTTTAGATAAAGAACATTCTAAAAAATTATTTAACGAAGGGTGGGAAGATAGTGACAAGAATAAAGAAATATTATTATCTAAAGTAATAAAAAACGAATGTTAATAAAAATAAAATTATTATGCTAAATAATTATTCTTTATTTTATAAATAATCTGTTTGCTTTTTCATATGATAATTCTATTTTATTATCGTATTTTTTTAATCTTTCTAATCTCATAAGTTCTTCTTTTTCTTCTTTCTGTTTTTTTAATTCTTGAATTCTTAATTCTTTAGCAGATAACTCTTTTTTAGCATTATTATCTCTATATATTTCATATTCCTTAACTGATTTAAATTCTTTTTTTGTTTTGATAATAGAAGTATCTATTAAACGCGAACCATCATGTGCTTTCATATAATCTGTATATGATAATGAGTTTTGTTTTTTTGAACTACTGCTACTATAATCATCAAGTTTTTTATTATCTAATTCTGTAAATTGAAGATTTTTAGCTAATAATAGAGGCTCTGGTTCTTTATATTTAACAATTTGTTTATTAACAGGAACAGTGCTATCAAATAAATCATTAAAACTTTTATTATCTATTTTTTTTTTCAGTAATTTCTCTATTTTTATATCCTCTCTAATATTTGTAGAAGTATCCATATTATCTCCATAACCAAATTCTACTTCATCTGTATATACTTTACATTTCTCAAAATTTTTATTAAATCTTTGAGAAAATGGTTCATTATTATTATTTATTATACTGGGATGTGTATTTTGTTCTGATATAATTTTATTGAAATACTCATTTGATTGTTTTTTTAATTCATTATGAGATAATTCTGTTTCTCTTTTTTTATATTCTTTTGCTAATTTTTCAAAACAATATGTTATCATATTAAAAATGTCTTTATTTCCATCAGGTTTATCAGGATGAAATTGCATCGCTAATTTTTTATAGGCATCTTTTAATTCTACCCATGTAAAATCTTTTGATATAGTGAAAATTTCATAAGGATTAATAGTGTCATAATTAAGATGTTCTAAATTAATATCTTTATGTTTTCCACTTTTTTTCATTGCGTCATAATATTGTTGATAAGTATATTGACGCGAAGAATTAGCACCCATATTATATATTATTTAATTTATATATATTTTTTTATTATATTTTAAGCTACGCATAATATAATATTTAGTATATAAAATATATTTAATTATTAAATATTAACTATTAAAATAAATATTATATAATGAATGATACTGTAACTATTATAGGTTGTAATTTTTCAGGATTATATTCAGCAATTAGATGTATTGATTGTGGTATTAAAGTTACACTTATAGAAAAAAAAACTAAATATAATGATGATATAATAAATTATAAAATTTTTAATAAAAAGCATAATTCTTATATTCAATTGTTAAATAAATTTTCTATAAAATATAGTACTTATAATCTTAACTTTAATGAAAAAATAATTTCGATTATTAATAATATTATAAATAAAGCAAAACATATACCTAATAAAATTTTAAATACACAATCATTTGATAAATTATGTGGTACTTTGCTAACACAAAATGATTACTTATATTTGCATAATAATATTAATAATTATTATCAAATATATCCTTATATATCTGGATTATTTGGGATATCTTTATTTAATAATGAATTAATCAATAATACCTTTTATATTGTTGAAGATGATTCGAGTGTAATTATTGAAAATATGGTTTCATATATCTTAAAAAATGAATGTAATATTATTTATAACACTGAGGTTAAGGACATTACAATAGATGATTACAATAATATAAATTTAATTACTAATAATATATCTAATAAATACCAGACCTCAAAAATTATTATATTCGCATTATCAAAAGATAATTTATTAAAATTTAAATTTTTTTCTAAAGATAAAAGAAAAACATTTAGTAATGTTTCAAAATATAATATAGATACATTATATATTTTTAATGATGAATATATATTAAATGAATATAATATCCAAAATCATCTTATTAATAATATGAATATCGTATATCCTATTAAGAAATATTCATTATATTTATGGGATATTGGTATAAATAGTATTATTATTAGAGAGAAAATAAAAAAATTATATAATAATATATTCATATGTAGCGATTTTCATTCAAAAAATATATTTTTTGCTAATTATACATTAGAAAATTATGACGAGATACATAATAAAATTATAAATAAATATCCTATTTTATAAAAAAAATGACATACTATATATTTATTTAATGAATAATGAATAGTTTTATAAATGATGAATTAATTAATATAGTTTGTTTTATTATTAATTATTATAATAATGATTATATTAGAAATTTGTGGTATATATATATAGATTATTTTGATATTAACAATAATATTAATATCTTGTTTCTTACAATTATATCTATATCTACTATAATAATAGTAATAGTATATTCATTATTAAAATTTTATAACAATTATACTATTATTTCCCTGTACTTCCAAAACCTCCTTTGCCGCGTGAAGTTTCTTGTATATCCTTAGATTTTCCTTTATTGTTACTATCTATACTATCATTACTATAATCACATACTATTATTTTTGGATATACTTGTTTCTTCATAATAATTTGACAACATTTATAAGGTAATTCTAAATCTTCACATTCATTATTAATTTTTCGTAAAGCTACAAACAAATTACCTGTATAGCCTTGATCTATAATACCAATACTATTTGCTAACATATATCCTGATTTGCTTATTGAACTACGAGGTACTATTTCTACATAATATCCATTAGGTATTTCTAATTTAATACCTGTATCATATAATATAGTATCACTATTTAATCGTTTACTTTCTTTAATAATAGTTAAATCAAAACCTGCATCTGAGTAATTATTTTTATTAGGTATTATGGCTTTTTCATCTACTTTTATAATTTTTAAAACAGGATTATCATTATTATTTACAAAATTATATATATTATTATTAATATGCATATCATCTGAATAAATTTTTCCAAGAAAATCTATCATATTAGAATTTTTATATTCTAATATATACAAATCTTTATCATTATTAGAAGCATTCATATCTTCTTTTAAAATTTTGTTGGGAATTTTATATAATTCTATTACCTGTTTTAGAGTATTGAAATTATTGAAGTTAATATATACACTATTGTTTTGTATTTTTCCATATTTTTCTATATATGCTTTAATAAAACTATTTGCCAATGAATTATCAGTATTATAAATGGTATTTATAAATAATGAATAATCATTATTAGTATTTTCTAAATATAATTCCATATGTTTATGAAATATATCATTTATAATATGCTTTGATGTTATAGTTAATTCAATAACATTATATGTTTCATCATATTTAACTTTTCCTATTTTATTAAAAATTTCAATAATTTTATCTATATTTTTATAGTAAGCATAATTATTTTTATCGATATTACATAATTTATTATACATAGAATATAATAACGATACGTTACAATCTTTTAAATTTTCTTTATTTATTTCTAATTCTACTATTATTTTATCATTATTTTTCTCTTTAATATTAAATAAAATTAAACCTAACATATAAGCGCTTTCATTTGTATTAATTTTTGTAAAATATGTGTCATCGATAGTCATTCTTTATAATCTTTATAATATATTAATTTATAATTAAAAATCTTATATATCATTTTTTTTAATTTTATTATAAATAAGTATATAAATAACATTATATCAAACTATGTCTAATGAAAATGCCGTATCTCTTAATAAATTTTATACAAACGCAATAGCTGTTAAAATTTGCTATAAAGCTATAAAAAAATATCTAAAAATTAATAAAAATGAATTAATAATTGAACCAAGTGCTGGTAATGGTTCTTTTATAAATATAATTAAAAAATTAACAAATAATTATTTATTTTATGATATTAAACCAGAACATAATGATATTGTTAATGCTGATTTTTTAAATGTAAATAGATATAATTGTGATTGTCATATAATAGGAAATCCTCCGTTTGGTAATAAATCTTCAGCAGCTATAAAGTTTATTAAGCATTCGGCAAATATATTAAAATCAAAAAGTATATCATTTGTTTTACCTATTAGTTTTAGGAAACCAAGTTTTCAAAAATCATTTCCATTGAATTATCATTTAATATATGAAACAAAGCTACCAATAAATTCATTTACTTATCATGGAAATGAAAAAGATATTAAGACTATATTTCAAATATGGAAACGTAAAAATTATAATAGAAAAAAACCTGCGAAACTTATACCTTTGGATTGGTATAAATTTACTAAAAAAGAAAATGCTAATATATCTATAAGACGTGTTGGTTCAAAAGCTGGATTTGTAAAAATAACAACAGAAAATGATAATATAAATACACATTGGTTTATAAAGATAAATAATATAAATAATATAAATAATTTATTAATAAAATTAAATAAGATTAAGTTTAATAAAACAAATAATATAGCAGCTATAAGTATTTCAAAACAAGATATAATTAAAAAATATAATAATGTAATAGTAAAATATTAATAAATACTATAGATTTTTTATTTAGCATCTATTATTCTAATAGGTTCATTAATTTCCTTATTATATGTTGGAATATATAATTTATCACTGTCTATTTCTGGTATATAATTTAAGATAAAATCTAATCCATCATTTTTCTTTTCTTTTTCTAATTCTTTTTTTACATTTTTTTCTTGTAATTCAGGATGTTTTTTAACTATATCTCTTCTTATTTCATTATATAATTTAATAGATATTTCATCTATTTTATTAATAACATTTTGTTCTTTTTGTGTCCATCCATTTGATATATCTTTTTTATGTATATATATACATATTAATCCAAGAGAATGTATTATACCTTGTCTTGATGTTTTATATTTTTTCTTAAATTCATGATTATATATAGTAAAAGCATCATTTAATACTTTTTCTTTATATAATATACTAAATATACCCCATATAAACCATGATATATCATCATCTGTGCTATAAAATTTTGTTTCAAATTTCAATTTTTTTCTCAATATATAATCTATTACTAATCGTAAATTATTAGATATATCTATTAATGTATCACTATTTTCATAAGATATATCATCAGTACTTTTAATTGTTTTTATTAAAATTGCTATAATTTGTAAAGCAGAATTGTAATTTTCATGATTATGAGGTGGAAGAACTCCATCAAAACGCATTATACCATTTTGTGATAATTTCATATTATTATCATTCAAAATTGGTAATATTTTATTTTTTAAAACAGATATTGACATATTTCCAGATTTAGATACAGGATGTTTATTATATATTTCACATAATATACACAATTTAGTTACAATAGAGTAAATATTTTTAATTAATACTTTTTCAGAATTAATTAAAATTATTAAATTGTCATATATATCTATTAATTTACTAATATCTGTTATATATATAAATGTACCTATATATGAACATACGTCTATATATATTAATTCAAGTGTTTCAAATGAATTATCTATATAAAGAATGTTAGTACTTAATAATATACTATTTTGTATATCTCCATTACATATGGAGGAAAATAAATCATCTTTTGTCATATCATTTAATTTATCTTAGGATTAAATATAATCTAATATTTACGAGAATATATTACTTTTATGAGTAATTATAAAATTATGAAACATATTAATAATTTTATAACATTTAATAATGGTAACTTCTGAAACATTACATGCTTTTGCAAAACATTTTTTAGTATATCCTAGTTCTTTTACTATAGAATAATAATATAATATTCCTGCTGCTGATGATGTTGGAGAATTATCATTCATAATTTCATTATCTTCTATTAATTTAACTAATTCTTTACATTTATTAATATCGTATATACTCATATTTAAATTAGTACCATATTGTGAAATAAAATCAATTGGATCAGGCGATGATACATTAATTTGCAATAATGTTTGAAATCTTGTATTTCCTTTATTTAAAGTTACATGTGATATATTAAACATCAAAGCAATATCTTTTGAACTTTTAGGTATTTTATTAATTAAACACGCGTGATAAATACATGATGCTATAAGTCCATCTTTATTATCTCCGCGTGAAATTTTTTTTTCAGAAGCTTTTTTATATAGAACTTTAGCATCATCGATTACCTTTTGAGGAATACCATTATTTATAGTATTTGCCGTCATTTTATCAAAAACATTCCATAAAGTTCTTTCATCATATGGCATACTATTCCACATTTGAAATTTTCTAATTATACGCATGTCAGAAGTATCTTTATAACCACTACCTATCATAGAACCTATAGAAGATTTTGGTAGAAGATTATTAGTAGGCATTCCACATCTTGAAGGATCGCCATCTCTATTATCTTCATTACCATAATATCTCCATTCTGCTGTATTTTCTATAACTTTTGATACAATAGAACTACATTTTTTGCATATATACATATTATCTTCAATAATAAAATCAGAACACCCGCAACTACACATTATTTCATCTTTTTTAGTGTTATCAACTCCTTTATTTATTTTTAATTGTTTGTCTTCTTCATCTTTTATTTCTCTAAATAAGTTCCACATATCATCGTCCATTATAGTATAGGTGATAGTAGTAATATATAAGGATTATCAATTTTTATATAATTTTATTATAAAAATTGATATGGATATTTAATATATTAATTATTCTGATATTCTGATATTCTGATATTCTGATAATGAACTTTTTAATTATTCTACTTATAATTAATTATCTAACATTTGTCGAATGCTTTATAATGACATTTAATCAAAAAGGTAAAAATATAGTTAAAAATAAAAAATGCTTAAGAATTCGCAAATTTTCTAATGAAAACGAAAAATATTTATATGCGAATTATCTTGTATCTCTTAGAAAAATTAAAAGAGCTCAAAAATCAATAAATTATAATAATATATTTAATATCAATAATTTTAGCGATTCTGTTAACAACACAAATAATTTAAATGTTGCTAAAAATAATGAATTATTTTTGAATACTAATAATACTATTATTAATAATAATGATAAAATAGCAAAAAACTTAATATTAGCTAATATTAAAATCGACATATCTAATGTTAAATATATTCAAATATCTACGAAAAACGATACTATGGTAATAGAATTGGATAAAAATGAAAAGAATGATAACACGGAAACAATAGACAATAAGGGCTTTATTAATTATGATTTAGGAAAAATAGACGCTTTAATAAGTGCTATTTCTATTTTAATGAATTTATTAAATATTCATTAAATACTTAACTTATACAACTTTATAGACGTTCGCGAAGTTCTCTTACTTCTTTACGCAAATCTCTAACTTCTTGACGAAGAACATTTAGTTCATTACGAAGATCATTGTTGCTATTGCGATTCTCTTGAGGAACATAGGGTTTTCCTTCTTCTTTATTATATCTTGGCTGACGTCTGCGTGCATTTACTTTTGATGTGTATTCATCGCGTTTTGTTTTAAATTCTTTTAGTTCATTAACATCTACATCATATTTAGAAACAAGTTCTTCTTCACTACCATTTTCACTTTCTACAATACGACAGATATATTGATAAATTCGCGTTTGAATACTGCGCGGAGTTCGTTTGAGTTCTGTAGCAATATCCTCATAGGAAGCTTTTTCAAGTCGCATAGAAAGAAGTTTTTCTTCCTCTCCTTCTTCCCATCCAAAACCTGCTCGTGATGTTTGTTCGTTCTTTCGTAGTTCGTCAAAGTGAGATTTCTTATTATATCTTCGCGACATTATTATATAGTTATTGATGTTGTGCCCTTAGCTAACTATATATAGTGTCTTCTTTTTATATAATTTTTTTGTAAGATTTATTATAAAAATTTTTAAATAAAATAATCATACTTATATGATACATTAGCTCTAAATAAGCATATTTTTTAGGTACTATTTTTTCATAGAAAAGAACTATGAACGAATGTATAATACAGCTGAAAAATTGTAACAATTGCAGTTGGGTAATATATTTTTTTAGAGGATTTTTATATCCCATAGATGTTATTAAATAATGACTATACATAATGAAATGAATTATACTATTAATAAAACATCCGTATGAAGCAGTACCATTAGCATCATTATTATATAATAGAAATCCCCATACTATTCCAATAGTACTATGATGATATATGTGTAAGAATGATAATTGTTCTTTGCTTTTACATTTCAAAATTATAAAATAGGTATCAAAATAGTCTAAGTATTTAGACAAATAATGAATATATGTATAATATTCTATATTTTTTGAATACTCTTTATTTATACTAAAAATATTAGGAAATGAAAGAAATTCTCTTAAACCATATATCATATATAAATTTATTATAATTTGTAATAAATTGTATACATAAAGAGGTTTCTTTATTTCATAAGGTTTTTTTCTGTATTTCATATGTATCGTAAGCATATTTATTAGAAAAAAATATTTACATACGCAGCAAAACAGAAATGTTGGGGTTGTTGTAAAATTAATAATAGTATTCATTTATCGATATATATATTTATCTATTTATATAATTAAAATACTATATAAAATGTTTAATAAATATATACCTCATCTTTTATTATTATTTATATTAATAATAAGTTTTCTTATAATATATATCGTTTTCTATACAGAACTCATCAATGTAACTAATAAAACTGAAAAAAAAACTTCCAATATTACTAATATTAGATGTATTCCTAATATTGACAAAATTTGCTTAACTATAGATGAGTATAATAAATTGTTATCTTTCAAAGAAAAAAATAATGTAGAAATAAGAGATCGCAAAGTAGTAGAAGACCAATTATATCCTCCAATAAATCGTGCTGACAATAAAACACATAGTGAATTAATTAAAAATATAAATGAAAGAACTATGTATATACAAACCAATGATATTAATGATAAATATCGTCTTGTAGCATATGTTACAAATAATTCTGAAGAAAAAGATGCCGGAAACAATAATTGGAAATTATTCGCTAGGCAAAAAGACAGAAATATATCAGAATTTTATATGAAACCTACTGATAATAATAATGATATGAAAGTTCCTATTACTGATAACATAGTTATAGGAGAACGATTGCGTGATATATATAATATACCAAAACAATTAACATTAAATTCTCCTTTATTTAATGCAAGTCCTTATAATATTGTTGAAATTCCAAAAGCTGATTTAACCAAAATTCAAGTGACTATATATAATATTATTATCCTTTATTTTTAGATTTTACTTCTTTTTTAACTCTAACATTTTTAGAGTTAATAAATTCATGTAATTTATTTACAGATAATAATGTATCATTAATTTTTAGGTAGAGCGTATTCATATATTTTACATATTTACTATTAGGATCGTTCAATAAATCTCTAAATAATAATTTTGATTTATTTATTTGTTTATGCATTTTACGCTTTTCACTTAAATTTCTCGGTGGTGTTTTTTTACCTCCAACGGATACTGATCTGATTGAGCTTGCTCTTGATAATTCTAAATCTCTTCCTCTTAGTAGTTTTGGTGCTGGTGGTCCATTGGGCCATTGTACTTGGGGCCATTGTCCTTGGGGCAATTGTCCTTGGAGCCATTGTCCTTGGGGCAATTGTCCTTGGGGCAATTGTCCTTGGAGCCATTGTCCTTGGGGCAATTGTCCTTGGAGCCATTGTCCTTGGGGCAATTGTCCTTGGAGCCATTGTCCTTGGGGCAATTGTCCTTGGAGCCATTGTCCTTGGGGCAATTGTCCTTGGTGCAATTGTCCTTGGCGCAATTGTCCTTGGGGCAATTGTACTTGGGGCAATTGTCCTTGGAGCCATTGTCCTTGGGGCAATTGTCCTTGGTGCAATTGTCCTCGGGGCCATTGTCCTTGGAGCCATTGTCCTTGGGGCAATTGTCCTTGGGGCAATTGTACTTGGGGCAATTGTCCTTGTGCTTGACCGAAATGTACTCTTTGTCCTGGTCCTTGTTGTACTTGTACTGGTACTTGGTGCATTTGTCCATGGTTCCCTATTCCTTGATACACATGTCCTTGTTGTACTGGTTGGTACCCTTGTACTTGTCCTTGTCCTTGTACTTGTACTTGTTGTACTGGTCCTACACCATTAATTAAATCTTCAACTCCTTTATCACATAAATTAATTAGCTTTCCATTTTCATTAATTGTTTGCTGACAATGATTCATAAATAAATCTAAAGCTGTTTTCATTGAACTTAATTTATTATTTTGCTTGATTTCAGCTATCTTATTTTGTCCTCTTTTTACTCTACTTATTTTTTTCATATCATCAGTAGGAATATTTATTATTATTGGATTATTGTCATCATAAAAATCATATTCAAGAAGAAATTCATATTTGGGATTTGGGTCACCTTTTTTTACATAATATTTATATCCATTTTCATCAGTTCTTAATAATTGATAATTATTATGAAAATCTTCTAATAATACTTCTATATGTTCTCCGATATTAAGGGGAGCACTATTTTCACCACCATTAATTTTTGTTTTAGAATTATTTTTCATATAATTTTTTTTATCTCTAATTATACAATAAGAATAAATAATAAAAAAAATAATAAAAAATGATTTATTGAAGTATAAATATTAATATATATATATATTATGGAAATATCTTCTGATATACTTTATGATGAAATATCATCACATTCAAATAATTCATCTGATTCTTCATTATATATAGATATGATACCATTCAATCTTAGAGGTAGAGCAGAATGGTGGGAATTACAAAGAAATGAAATATATATTTATGAAAAAATAGGTGAAGGAAGTAATGGAATAATTAATAAAGCATTTTGGAGAGGAGAAAAATGTGTTGTTAAATATCTTAAACATGATAATACAGAAACAGATTATAATGATTTGATAAATGAGATATCTGTAATTTCTCACTTAAGACATCCGCGATTGGTTTTATTTATGGGTGCATGTACTATTAAGGACCCTCTTATACTTTTATATGAATATTTACCAAATGGCTCATTGGATTCATATTATAAAAAGATGTCAAATCGAGATTATAAATTATGGAAACCTTCTGTAAAATATATGTGCAGATGGATAAAAGAACTAACACAAGCAATTTATTTTCTACACAATTGTTATTATCCTATTATGCATAGGGATATTAAACCTTCTAATATTCTTTTAGATGAAGATTTACATATTAAACTTACAGATTTTGGATTATCTCGTACTATTAAAAAAAAACATAATATATATAAAATGAGTGGTTGTACAGGTACATTACGATATATGGCTCCAGAAATATTATTCAATAAAGGAGAAGACTATAATTTAAAAATAGATATATATTCATTGGCACTAAATTTTTGGTTTATAAATACCGGAAAGATACCATTTGAAGAATTAGACAGAAATCCTAACGCAATTTTCTTACTTAAAGAAGGTATGAGACCTAATCTTAAAGAAATAAATAATATAGAATTACAAAATTTAATTGATAAAATGTGGAATATATTACCTAATTTACGTCCTGATATAGAATATGTACTTAATAAAGTAAACATCATAGTTGATGATGCTTTAGCCAAAAAGAAAGAAAATAAATGTAATTTAATGTAATAATTTACAAATTAGCAAATTAAATCATAACAAATAGCTACAAGAGGATCTCCGTCATATTTATTATTTATTTTTTTCAAAATATTACTATTGTAATAATCCAATTGTATAATATTAAATGAATTTAATATATTTGATTTTTCTATTAAACTCATATCTTCAATATAATTGTATATGAATTCTCTAATATTGCTATTTTCTTCTAAAATAGTGTTATAATATTCTTCCTTAATTTTATTACATAGCTTTTTCATTTCTGGAATATTATCAATATTCATATTTTTAAAAAGCATATCTTATATAAATAATAATATATAAGTTAATCAATTTTTGCTTCATTACTAAGAATTTTGCTATCTTCTTCTTGAAAATCTTTATTTTTATAATTTGCTTTTACAATTTGTGAAAAAACTTCAATATTTGTTAAATAATAAAATTGAGGGAGTTGAGTATACATTTATAATATATATAAGACAAATGTTTATATAATTCTCTATATTATTACAATATAAATTATTAAATATGTAATATATATATATATATATAAAATTACTTATCTAATATTGATTAATATAGCCTGTGTATTTTATGTAACAGCGTTTTTTATAATTATAATATTTTTATTTTTCTGTTTCTCTAATAGTCTCATTATACTTGATTATAATAATAAAAATAATTATATATGTACTTTTAATCATAAGTATAAAAAAAAATATATAAAAAGTAAAAGTTTATAATAATAAATTCATGATTATAAATGACAATGAAGTTATAGTAGATGATGCACTTTATAATTTAAAAGAGTTTTCTAAAGTTCATCCAGGTGGTGCTTATATATTAAATATTTTTGGAGGAAAAGATGCTACAATTCATTATTATATGATACATAATAATCATATTAAATCAAAAAAATATACATTAGAACAATACAAAATAAAAGATATAGAAAAACCAAGTAAAGATTTTTATTTGGTAAATAGTGATAAATTTATTGAATTAAAAAAACGTGTGAAAAAAGCAGTTCCTTATTCTTATGCTAACTCAGAATGGTATATTAAATCTATAATTATAATAATATCACTTTTTTATATAGAATGGCATAATATAAGTTATGGGTTTACTTTCATTAAATCTATAATATTAGGATATTTAATGGCACTTGTTGGTTTATGTATTCAACATGATGCTAATCATGGAGCTATATCATCAAATGGATATATAAATATGTTATGGGGTTTTTCTCAAGACTGGATAGGTGGAAGTTCGTTATTATGGAAACATCATCACGTATTACTTCATCATGCTTATACAAATATTTATGAAAAGGACCCTGATATTACAACAGATATTGTTAGACTTCATAATTCTGTTAAATGGTATAATATATATAAACTACAAAAAATTTATGTATGGCCTCTATTATCTTTACTTCCTTTTAATTGGCATTTTAAAGAAATATTGGATTTATTTTATATGAATCATATGGGTGAAAAAATTTCGTCATTAGCATTACATGAATCTTATTTAGGATTAATCTTTCGCTTCTTTTTTATTATAAGATTTTACATATTACCCATATATATTTATCCATCAATATATACTCTTTTATATATATTTATTACTTTAACTTTTGGAGGATTATATTTAGGTTTAAACTTCATAATTTCTCATAATTTTGAAGGGGTTAAAAATATAAGTAAAGAGAGCAACTCTAAAATTGACTGGGCTGTATCTCAAATCGAAACATCTTCTTCGGTAGGTGGAAGATTATTAGGGTATTTTCACGGGGGTCTAAATTACCAAATAGAACATCATTTATTTCCAAGAATATCACATGTACATTATTATAAAATTAAACCTATTGTTCAACAATGGTGTAAAGAGAATAATATTAAATATAATTATTATAATAATATATACGATAATATTATGGCATGTTATAAACATTTACATAATTATGGAAATTGTGAAAAACTTCTCTAAATATTACTGAGAAAAATGAAATTGTTATTTCTACAATTTCTTATAGCCTAATACATATAAGTGATAACTTTCAAAACTAATTTTTATACACAAAAATACTATTAAAAATAATAGATATATACTATTCTTTTATCATTTAGAAAACATATTAAATAATTTTGTTTATTTGTTTAATGGTTAAAATAATAAATTGAAAAATGAGTACATAATTAAAAAAAATTTAGAAATTTATAAAAACTTTTGAAACTTTAAGAAAAATAAAATTATGTACTCATTTTTATTATTAAGTTGTATTGTCAAATATAACTAATACCCATCCATGTCCTCCATGTCTTGCGTTACGAGCATATCCGTCACTTCCAACACCTGCTCCATTACCTCCATTACCACTAAATGTATCTGTCCACCAATCAGATACATTATAAGATGCTATTCCAAATGCTGTAGCAACATTCCATAATGTAGCCGATTTGCCGCCAGTATATGTAAATGTAATATTTGTTGGAGTATGTATAGCACCACCTGGAGGTAGAACATAAGTGCTATTTATATTAACGCCGGCACCACCATTACCTCCTCCAGAATTAGTTATACTTGGTGTAATAGAATAACTACCGCCAGCACCCCCTGCCGTAGTATTATTAGGTCCTTGATTTCCACCTGAACCTGTAAGTGTATAAGTTGTACCGCTTATAGAAAATGTTGTTGTAGTATCACCTCCTGATGAAGGTTGATGACCGCTAAAATATGCTCCTTCTCTTCCACGAGCTCCAAGTACTATATTTAATGTTACATTTGATAAATTTGTCTGCGAATGTATATATGCCATACCTCCAGCTCCAGCACCACCTCCTTTATATCCTGAACCACCACCTCCTCCACCGCCACCTACTATAATATGTGCTTTAGAGATATTTCCTGGCATTTTAAAATTATATGTCATTTGATATCTATTTCTATTACTATATCCAGTCGCATCTGTAACTACAACACCATTTAAAAATAACATTCCAAAATACCCTAAATTATTTATTGTTTTGAATTCTCCTAATCCAGGACCATTCCATAAAGAATTATAATAAGCATATTGAGCACCATTCCAAATATTATACCAACTATCATATAATCCAGTAATTGTAGTTAATGATTTATATGCATTTAATGTCGAAACAACATTAGAAAAACTTATATGACCATACTTTAACGCCAAAAAATTTTCTAAACTAATTTGTTCATTTAACGATAACTCTCTATTATAAAAAATTAATTCCGCGACTTCCCAATTACTACATTCAGATGTATGGGGATCTCCAGTATAATTACCAAAATTTATTGTAAATATTGGAGAATCTGTAGATTTTCTTGGCTGAGAATAATTATCGGTTGAACGAGTATATTTTATAGTCCAATCTATTCCATTAAATCTACTGCTCAATTCAGTTTCTATACCAATCATCCAATAATGCGGGTCTGATTGTTTATAAAAGGTTTCTGTTCTCCATCCAGTTTTACCATCGTGTGACCTACCATTAACATTTCCGTGAAATCCCCATAAATGATTTGCTGCTGCTCCTGATGCAGAATCAAAAATCCTATTATTTCCTGAAATATTATTTCTATCTCCAGTATATCTGGCAATATACGCGATAGTATATGAACTAACAGCTGAATTATTATTTTGCGGTAACGCAAATGGCATCTTAAAACCATCATTTATTGTTCCACTTACTGCTTTAAATGTGCCTGAACCCGTAGTTCCAAATGTACCCTTGCTTCTGCTTATTTCTTGAGGTGCTCCTCTATAAGTTGTTATATGTCTATTTTGTCCTGATATATCATTCCAAGTTGTTATATTATTTCCAGTTTTTGTAAAAGGACCATCGCCTGTATATCTTGCATATAATCCTGATGTTACAGGTATAGAAGGAGTAGATGATTTACCATAAAACATACTTATTTTAATAGCAGAACCTGTATTTGGAATGCCTGTTACACCTGATATATAACTTGGATTAGCATTCGCATAATATTCACTCAAATTTATAGGATTAGTACCTCCAAATTCTGTTTGTATATTTGATAAAGATATAGGGCCTGATTCTACTATAGGCATTTAGAAAAATTTAAAAATCTATAATAATTATATAAAATATTAGATAAAAATTATTTTGTTATGGGTAATTTTAAAGTATCTATAGTTCCAAAATATATATTAGAAGAATGTATATTTTTATACTAGAATCTTATCCTGTTAATATTTGTTGCTATTAAATTATTTGTTCAAAATGTCCATATTAATCCTGAAAAGCTTGTTCAATTACCAACTAATAATTGAGTAATGGTCAAAGTTACAAAACTAATATAACCTCTTATTAGTATAATAGTTCATAAAATTATATTATATATATATATAAATGGTAAATACACATATTTTATGGAGTAGAAGTTTTATTTTATGGAGAAAAAAATATATACAACATCTAAATAAAAATAAAAAAAATAATTCATTAATTTTAATTGAAGAAAAAAATAAAAATTGATAGTTATTTTTAAAACATTTATTAAGCCTTGTGTGTGTTTCTACATACACTATATCTTACTTGCTATATCTTCCAAGTGAACTATAACAAAAAAGTTTAATATGGCTGATGTTAAAAAAGCTCCATATTATGATAATGACAACGAAGAGTATTATACAGATGATGAAAGTAAAACTAATAATTGTAGAAATTTTAAAAATAATATTATAAGCAGAATTAATGATAATTGCTATATGATTAAAATTTCTGTTAGTGATTTTGTTTTACAAACAAAAAATTGGACATATAATAGAGAAATTAATGAAGAAAAAGTTAATGAACTATTTGAACATATTTGTAACCAAAAATACAATCCAGGAAATTCTTCTGATTGGATAATTACTTTGGTTTATGATGAATTTGCTGATAAAAGTAATTATAACAATATTGTAATTGATGGACAACATAGAAGAGAGGCTCTAAGGCGTGCCTTAGAAAATGAAAAAATTAATAAATATATTAATATCCATTGTATTATGTATGAAATTAATAATAGTGAAACTACAAATATTTCAAAAATTATTAAATTATTTAATTCAGTAAATAATAATCGTCCATTGACTAAAATTGATTATCCTGATACTCGTTCAATAATTCTTGTTAATAAAATTAAATTAGATAAAGAACTTGTACCCGACCCTTATGTTATTAAGAAAAATGGTAAAGAAAATGGAAGAGGTGCTAATCAACCATTTATTAGTGAAAAAGAATTGTATAATATTATATACAATAATAGCAAATTATGGATTCATCTTACGGATGAAGAATGTATTAATAATCTAAAAAATATATCTAAAAAAATTAGTTGGGCTTCTTATGAAAATATTTACACATGTTCTGAAATAAATAAAAAAAGATATGATAAAGCACTCATATACAAGTTTTGGCTTAATTTGAAAGATTCTAAAAAATATAATCCCGATAAATGGATTAAGTTTATAGCAACACCAGAGCTGTTTTCATAAAATATTTAATTTATATAATATAATACATTTAATATAATATAATACATTTAATATAATATATTAAATATGAAACCAATATAGTATATAATATATATTATATAATATATAGTATATTTATTTTTATATTTTTTTATTTAATAAAAAATGATTTATAATATATATACTATTAATAAATGAATTATAATTTTGAAAATATAAATGAAGATCCTTTAGAATTTATTAAAAATAATAAGAAAAAAGATATCATTAATGTTCTTATTGCCGCTGATCAAGCATTTTTTAATAGTGGCAACACTATTTTAAATGATGATATTTATGATATTATAAAAGATTATATTCGTAAAAAATATCCTAAAGATCCTTATTTAAAACGCATAGGTGCCGATATAGATAATAAGGTTATACTACCATATTACATGGGTTCTCAAAATAAAATTAAAGATAGTGATGAAGAAATTAGCAAATATAAGAAAAAATATAAAGGTCCTTATATGATTAGTGATAAACTAGATGGAGTTAGTTGTCTTGCTGTATATAAAAGAATATCTTCAGATAATAAATATGATATTAAATTATATACTCGCGGAAATGGTATAGAAGGTCAAGATATTAGTCATTTATTAGAATATATCAATGGTTTTCCAAATATTAATAATATTAAAAGTAAATATTTGGCTATTAGAGGAGAATTAATTATATCAAAAAAAAATTGGGAAACTCTTAAATTAAAAGGAGAACAAGGAGTTAATCCTCGTAATTCTGTATCTGGTGCTATAAATTCTAAAACTTTAAATAAAAATTTATTAAACTCTATTGATTTTATATGCTATACTATTATTGATTTTGATACAGATACAATTACAAATGCTAAACAAAATAATTTTGATATGTTAAAATCTAAAGGATTTTTAATAGTTAATTATGAAATAGTCGATGATATTAATTTAAATATTTTATCAGAAAGCCTTCAAAAAGCAAGAAATAATAATTATATAATTGATGGTATAGTAGTTAGCGATATAAGTAAAAAATATGATATAGAACTTGGCAAAAATCCTTCACATTCATTTGCTTTTAAATCTATACATACTCTTGAGCAAGTTGAAGTAATTGTAACTGAAGTAGAATGGAATGTTTCAAAAGATAAATATATGAAACCTATTATTAAATTTGATGAAATATTATTAGATGATGTAAAAATCAAACAGACTACAGGTTTCAATGCTGGATATATTGAAAAAAATGTAATAGGTCCAGGTTCACGTGTTATTATTATTCGTTCTGGTAATGTTATTCCTCATATTAAAGAAGTATTAACTAAATCTGCTTCTGGAAAACCAAGTATGCCTCCAGGAAAAGTTAATATAGATTATAGATGGAATGATACACATATAGATATTATTATGATTGATAATGGTGATAAAAATAGTGACTATGATATTAAAAATATTACTTATTTTATGAAAACAATAGGTATCGAATATATGGGTCCAGGAAATATAACTAAGATATATGAAGCTGGTTATGATAGTATAAATAAAATAGTTAATATTAAGAAAGATGAACTATTGAGTATTGAAGGTTTTAAAAGTAAAAGTGCAGATAATATTATAGAAGCTTTAAAAAAAATAAAAGATGTAGATTGTAATGTTTTAATGGACGCTTCAAATATTATGGGAAGAGGATTTGGATTAAAAAAAATTAAGAGCATTACTGATGTCTATCCAGAAATAATAGATAATACCTTAAAAAGTCGTAGTAAAGCTCTTAAATTAAAAATAGAAGATTTGACTAAAATCAATGGAATAGCAAATATAAGTGCTGAATTATTCATAGAAAATCTTCCAAATTATTACAAATTTTATGATAACTTAGGAATAAAATGTAAAAACGATAAGGAAAAAGTTAATGATAAACAAGATACTGATAAGACTAATGATGTTAACATTAATCTTAAAGATAAAACATTTATATTTTCTGGATTTAGAAATAAAGATTACGAGAAAATAATTGAAGAAAATGGAGGTAAGGTAACAACTAGTATATCTAAGAATACAAATTACCTAGTAGTGAAAGATAAAGACAATAATACAGCAAAAATAATTAAGGCAAGGGAATTAGGAGTAATCATATTAGATATTGAAGGTTTTAAAGAATTGTTATAATATATATAATATATATAATATATTAGCAATAGTATATAGTATTATGACTTGATATAAATATTGCTTTTCAAGATGAATATAAAAAATATATATGTATATATATGTATATAGTATATATGTATGTGTATTAGTTTCTCAAAAGAGTAAGAGCTACACTAGAAGAAACATAAATACGCGCTAGAATTTCTTTTATTTTTTTTCTGTTTTCCAAAAATTTCATCCTGAAATCTAAAAGTTCGCATTCATAAATCCAGTTACGTATATATTTCTTATTTGTAGTAAATACATAAATGCCACCTAAATCGTATATCATATTACAACTTTTTTCAAGTAATTCTTTTTCTCCAAAAATTTCTGCTTTATTTTGCAAATAATTTACATATTTCATTTGTATCAATGCATTATCAATTAAATTTAGAAAATCTTCTATTCTGTTCAATTCTTCTTCATTTTCCTTGATATTGGAAGATATGAAATCTTTCATTATATTTTTGCTGTTTTTGTGAAGCTCCGCAATTTCTTGATTAAATTTAAATTTCGTAAAATCATATTCATTTCTTAATAAGTCTATTTCTTCTGAATATTCTGATCTTCCACAAGAGAAACAAATTACTTCATTATTTTCTTCCAAATCAAAATCAATCCCACTTATCCAACTCCAATTTGCTTCTTTGGGAATTGATTGGTTATTATTGAAATCCTTCCAATCTTTATTAACAATTCTACGATTTTTATAAGCATATCGGGTATCTTTTTCGTGAGAATTAGTATTTACCTTCTTATTCTTTTTATCTTTATTGTACTTGTTAAACTTTTTTAGTTTTCTAACCTTGTTTTTAGAGGAGGACACATCATACATATCAAAATTGTGGCTCATATTTAATAATTTACCGGCTTTGATAGCGTTATTTAGTCTTTTCTAAGTTGTTTCCTAAGTTGTATGCGTTTATTGGTTATTGGTTGTCTGCGTTTATTAGCGAATGGTATGTATGTTTATATACACACTTATCAATTTGTATCTGATTATATATATATATTAGAAC
>Ga0194116_10001245_pt1 | contig 37436 bp, 22 predicted proteins | sample TA2MahsurfametaG_4_FD_148617 | JGI IMG/M metagenome (GOLD analysis project Ga0194116, IMG submission 148617) | Freshwater microbial communities from Lake Tanganyika, Tanzania - TA2015008 Mahale S9 surface | ecosystem: Environmental > Aquatic > Freshwater > Lake | place: Tanzania: Lake... | reverse complement strand
GTTAATTGAAAACCTTAAAAAATGGGGTAAGTATCCTCAACTAAATCAGAAGGATAAGTCTGGTGGTGCATATAATGCTGAAGCATACCAGAAGTGGTTGGTAGAAGAGTTCCTTGAGAAACCTTTCCGCGAAGAAGTAGATAAGAAAATTGAAGAAGCAGAAATAGAAAGGCGATTAGAGGAGATAAAACAAAAGAAAAAAGAGATTGCTGATACTCTAAACAATAAACCACAACCTGAAGTACAACCACAGGATAAGTTAATACCTGCGGATCCTATGGATATTCCTGATCCATGGGAAGGCAGTGAGACAGTACCAAATATTGTTACTCCCGTAACCACTAAACCTACATTACTTTTACCACCAGCAAAGGATCCAGAACCTGAGGTAGAGAAACCCGAGCAAGAGAAGAAGCAGAAAAAAGAAAAATCTTTTATTATACCAGAAACTGTTAGTCCTGAAGTAAAGAAAGTAATCAATAGTTTTTCTGGAAATCTGGATAGTATTCGTAAGCAGATGTCTAAGCAGACACGAATACTACAACGCAGAGAAGGAAATTATAGAAAACTGATAAACGGATTAGAATCTACTAAGTTCTTACTTGGTCAGCAAGTAGAAAACTATAGAGAAGCACTCGATGATCTTGAGACACAGCAAAGAATTACGGAAGCATACAGTGCTCCTATTGGACCACAACCAATGGAATCGCCTACACCATGGGCAGTAGCGGGTCCAGAAGATGAAGGTGATGATCAAGGGTTTACTCCAAGACTACCAGCAGAGAAGTTATCGCAAGGTGGATTCTTAAACACTCCATATCCAGGTAGATTTGCAGAAGGTGGCATTAACATATCGCCTAATTTTGCTGAGAAGATGCTGAAGCCTGGCATCTATGACAATCCAACCATCGGAACACTACCACCAAACTCAGCTGTTATTCCATTGAATAGAAACTCTGGCAAAGAGTTGATGGGGCAATTTGATACTCAGCAGTATATTCAAGCATCTGGTGAAGTAATGTTTAAACCAATGAATGCTTTGCTTGGAGGTGCTCTTGCTAATCTTGGAGAAATTCTGAAAGATCTTGGACCCTTTGCTGGATATTTTAGTTCAGGATTAAAACTTTTATTGAGTCCTCTATCATCCTTATTAAAATTACCAGCAAATCTTATTCTGGATATTCTTCGCACGCAGAAAGGCGAAGACGGAGAAAGATCATCTTTCTACAAGATGTGGAAACAACTTTTAGTTGATAATGATTTAATTTTTCCAGGAGCATCGATAGCGACATTAGATCCCAATCAATTGAAGGGGGAGATTGCAAAAGAAATTTATAATATAGGTGCAAAGGGAGAAGGGCTTCGCGTTATTGGTGGACAAAATGTAAGCATGAGCAATCTTCCTGCATGGATTCCCATGCCGAAGAGTGAATATGGGAGGGTGGGATATACATCTGGTTTTGGTGATCGCACTATCTTTGGAAGAACCAGACCTCATAGAGGTATTGACTTAGACGGAGAACCAGGAATTAAAATTATTTCTCCTTTTGCTGGTACGGTATATGATTTGAATCGAGGTGCGGTTGAAGGAGATAAGCGTGCTGGTGGAGGATATGGTAACTTAGTTGGAATTGAACATGACCAACCAAAGATATTTACTTTTTATGGTCACTTAAAAGATGTATCTAATAGCTTAAAAATAGGAAGTAAAGTTTCTGCTGGTGAAGTGATTGGTACTATGGGAAACACGGGAATATCTACTGGACCACACCTTCACTGGGAGGTAAGACAATCCAAACACGGTGGTCAAATTGATCCTGCAGCATGGACAAGAAGTGTAAACAAACCAGACGCAGCAGCCCCAGCGCCAACACCGCCAGGGAGCACACCACCAGATCCCGCAGGTGGCGGTATGGGAGGTAAAAGAGGTGGTAGTAAAGAATCTGGTGGAACTGTGGGTAAATTTGAAAAAGGTGGTCGAGTAGAACAAAGTAAAAATAGTATTAAAGTAAAATCTAATGATTTATTTAATGTAACGCCAAAATCAGAACCTAACACAGGATCTAAATTGCGTCCTGTCACTGCCACTACCCCCACCACTGCTACCGCTGGTCGCTCGGCTGCAATTATTAATATAACATTACCAGGCACAGGAAGTTCACCAAGTGTAGTGCAAATGTCTTCATCAAAATCAAATGTAAAAATTATTGAGGTTCCTATTCCCGCCAAGGATGTTATGGAGACATGTAATCTAAGGAGGATTTGCTGATGACAACGCTTAATGAATATATTTTTAGTCAAGCGATGAATAAAAGACCTGCATCTTCTGCTAATTCATCATCTACTTTGACTGGATATTTTATTAATAAAATGCAGGGTCGTGAAGAATCGGGGCAATCATTTGAAGAACAACTTGACGCAGCATTTAAAATGCTTGGTAAAAAAACTTCGGCAATCAAAACAGAACAATTTAAACAAATTAAAATTGCAACCAATCTTCTGGACAAGCAGCAAGATGCACAGAAATTAATTTCTGAAATCTTAAGTCTTACTGAAGAGAGAACTATCCTGGAAAAACAATTTTATAAAAGAATTATAGAGAGGGAAAGAGCAGTTGAGGTACAACCAGTTGTAGAAGAACCTGAAGAACCACCAGAACCAGAGTTAGAACCAGAGGCAGAAGAAGAACCAGAAGCAAAACAGGAACCACCAGAAAAACCATCAAAGCTTGCTGCTGGTGGAACTACTTCAAAAATGACAGCACCCGTAGAGGGAACAGAAAATTTAACTGATAAAAATAAACAAATAAAATTTGCAGATACAATGCAACTGCAACCAAAAGCATCTGGTGTTGCTGCAGTGTCTGTACTTGGAGAATTTTTATCTTCTCTTGGACCTCTTGCTGGATTTTTCAAACCTTATGTAAAAAATATAGCAACACCATTTGCTCTATCAATGGGTGTCGGTCAATCTATTATCAATGGTTTGCTGGGCGGACCAGTGCAAGCAGGAGAATTAAAAAACAAAGAGTATCAAAAAGAATTTGGTAAGACATGGAGTAAGTTTCTTGGTGATGAAAACTTTATCTCGTTGTTCATTGATAGAAGTTTTTCTACTGGAATTCTTGGCAATGATGAGATTATTCCTGAGGTTCTTACAGGAACCAAGGCAGAAAAATCAATACAATTTGCCAAATACCTAATGTCTAAGCATGGTCTTACTGACTTCCAAGCAGCGGCTATTGTTGGTGTAATGTTACGAGAAGGATTTGGTTCTGGATATCCTGATGTCAGAGAGTACGGTGGACCACGCCCTGGGCGTGGCGCTCCAACTTATGGTGGTGCTCGTAATGAAGGTTATGGTTGGATACAGTGGACAAATACATCGGGTGATCCAACTAGAACAGATGATAGATTGAATAGAGCGTTGATTCATCTTGGCATGGGTCCACCTCCTAAACAAACAAGACCATGGACTGATATGGATAATATTAAGGTCATGGAATATGAGTGGAAAAACCATTATACTCGTACTTTACCCGCATTAAAGAAAACAACAAATATAACAGATGCAGTGTATGAGTTTGTTGGTAACTATACCGCTGGTAGTCATGCAAATATTGCTACTTATCAAGCAGACGAAAGTAAAGATAACGGTGGATTTATCGGTAGAAGAAATGCATCTGCTGCTGGTGTCCTGAGACTATTACAGGGGGATACAACTACGCCAATAGATGAACGATTTGCAAAAGGTAATCCCAAAGAAGAAGGTGGCATCACGGGCGATAATCAATCTCCTTTAACGCCATACTTATTGTCTGGACCTTTTGCTGGATATGATGTTAACATACAAGGGCACGATGTAACTATGCACGGAGCTGAAGTTGTTGTTCCATTTGAAAAGGGATTTCAAGTATTTCCTGTGATGAATAGGCGATATGATATTTTTAAAGATCCTATCCGTGTTGCTGATAGATGGAAGCAAATTGCTCAAGGATTTGGTTCGACTGGCGAGAAAGCACAAGATGGCATCTCTCTTGGTGTGAAAGCGATACAACACGATGAAGCATTGTCATCTCTATCAAGAGGAAAGAATGATTATATTGTACATGGTGGAAATAGTGTGATATCATCTGTACCTTGGGGCAAACTATCATCTGCAACTCCACTATATGCATATGAAACTGGTGTTTCGGGAGACAGAACAACAATAGGGTGGGGCATGACTTACTATGATTCAATTACTGCTGGTACAAAAGCGGTAAAGCCAGGTCAAACAATTAAGAAGCAGCAAGCAGACGCAATGCTCAAGAATCTGGTGGTTAATTACACAAAAACTTTAAGTTCGGAACAATGGTATAAAAAGTTCTGGAATAAAATGTCTTCATCTCAACAAGCAGGTCTTTTGGCATATGGATATAATCAACCAGCACACTTGCTTGGCACTGGTGCTCCTAAAATGTATGCTGCATTGAATAGAGGCGACATGAGAGCAGTGGCGGCAAACATTGATCGTGGACTTCCAGCGAGAGAAAAGAATGAGAAGAGATTAATACTCAATGGTCCAACTGACTTGACTAAAGTTAAAACAAGTGCCAAACCAAGAGTTGTTGTCAACCAAGTTGGTGGAGGAGGATCATCAACATCACTTATACAACAAGTGCAGCAAACTATAACCAGATTTATACCAATTCCTGTATGGAATGGCAAAAACTTTATGATTACAAGAAATATGGTTCGCGCCAACTAAATACCATATAAGAAAGAGTTTATAAATGGCAGGAAGCACTTTAACGGGATTTTTAGTAGAACAAGCATTTAAATCTCGTAAGGAAGCGAAAGCTAAGAAAGCGAGTCAAGATAAGGCAGCTGCCAGTGGTAAGAAAATAGACGATAAAGATCGCAAAGGTTTGTTCCGCAAAGCATTTACAAAGAATGTACTTGGTGGATTGTTTGGCGGTAAACGTGCAACGGGCGGCGGTGATAGTGCCATTGGCGCTATGCTTGGCGGTGGTAAAAACAAAAAACCAAAAAAATCTAAAGGTAGCAAACCCAAAAAACCTAAATCTGGAGAAGGGACTTTAAAAGAAGGAAAAGCAAAGGGTCTTGAGAAAATTTTACTAAATGGTTTTGGATCTTTAGCAACAGATACCACTGCAATTAGTGGTGGTCTTGGTGCCCTTACAGAAATTATGAATTCTCAGTTGGATATTGAGGGTGAGATGTCAACTGGCATTGAAGGAATTAATGCTATACTTTCAGATCAATTAGAAGTTCAAACTGCAGTTCTTGATGCCCTTGGCGGAGGAGGAGGCGGCGGTGGTGGCGGTGGTGGCGATGGTGGTCAACTCAGCAGCGGTGTTAGCGACCCAGCAGTTGTAGGAAATAACGGATCATTTACTGGGTTTTTAGCTGAGCAAATGCAAAGGCTTAAAGAGATGGCGTTGACTCTCGGTGGGATTGGCGGCGGCGCTGCCGCTACACAAGCAGGCGCTGGAGGACTTGCACAAGCAGGAGCTGCTGCTGCTCCTGCTGCTGCTGTGCTGGGCGTAGGTGCCTTACTGAGTGCTGGTGGCGAAGGCATGTTCCAGCTTGGTAAGATGGGAGATCAACAACTTAAAGACAGAAATAAACTGATCAAAGAAAAAGAAGCACGAGGAGAGAATACTTTCTTAGATAAGACATTACAATATGGTCAGACAGGTCTTGGAGAAGTAGGAAAAACAATAGGTGTTGCTGCTGATGTTGGTGGTGCGCCAGTAACTCAAGGAGCCAGGGGAATAATGGCTCTCATGGGTAATAAAGAAGAAGCATATAATATGGCAAAGTTTGACACTCGCATTAGAGAACATGCTCGTGGATGGATGAATCGTATTGACTTCATGAATGTTATTTCTGATGAGAAGGGTGGATTCGGAAACATCTATGGCAATCAAGCTGCTACTAAAGAGATGGCGGGTAAGATGGCAGCAGGTGGCACAAATGCTATGATAGGTGAGGCAGGTAAGGAAGCAGTTGTTCCTCTACACTCTGCGGACTCGCCAACTACTAACTCACCAGGAAAATCAAAAGTTGGTATGGATCCATCAATGCAAGCATCAGCGGGCGCTATGCTTGCTGTTACCGATCAGTTTATCAAAGCTATGGGGGCACTTGGTGGTCCTGTATCTCAAACATTAGGTTCTGACATCAGTAATCTTGCTAAGACATTTGGTATGTCGCAAACTCTTCCTAATCTTTCTCTTGGTGGTGGCAAGTTTAGAGAAGATACTAATGCTAAGAAAGGTCGTCAAAATTTCTTGAAAGAATTGATTGCAGGATCTTTAGAATTTCTTGGTGCCAAGAAGAAGGGGCGTGCTGGAGGTGCTGGAGGTACTCCACCTCCTCCACCTCCTCCACCTCCTCCAGCACCACCAGGATCTGGAGGAACTCCAGAACAAAAAAAAGCTGCCGAGACAAGATCAAATACAGCAATGGATGGATTGCCTGGTGGATATAGTATGAAAAGCGTTAAGAATGCAGCTGGTAATGAACAAGAATTAAGGGTATCTAATGCCAAAATTTCTGGATCAAACATATATACAAAACAAGTAGATGGCAAACCTCAAGATGTAAAAGGTCCAGGTATTCAATTTAGACCAGTTGAAGGAACGAATGGTTCTCGTTGGTATGATGTAGATGGGCGTTTATATTCATGGTCGCCAGGTAGTCAAGTAAAAGAATTATCAAAAGATGAGTTGACAAAAGGATGGAATGGGAAACCATTTATTCGTAAACCAGATACAGGACATGTTAGAGTAAACGAAGAAGATGTGACACTAACTGGTACATATCAAAGACCACCAGCTATAGGAGAATTTAGTTATAAATGGAATAAAATTTGGTCGAAAGGAAAAGACGATAAAGAGGGATGGTTGACGCCAGCGAATGGACTATTTGGAGGACAAGCTAGCGCTTTACCACCTTCTAATAATATTAAATTTGAAGGGGGTGGCAAGGTAACACAGAAACCATGGTGGGATTTCTTGGGGTGGGTAACGGGTGGATCTAAACCAGCTGTTAGAAGTCTTCAAAATGCAGCATCTGCTGGACAAATGGGTGGTGTTACTAAGAGTTTATCTGATAAGAGAAGGATGTATGAAGAACTTGGTATTGCTAAACCATATGAAAAGGGTGGCACCGTGAAAAGTGTACCATCTTATGCTCCAACCGTATCTTCTGCTGGTGTTTCTGCACCCCCACCACCTCCAAACCCAGGAGGAGATCCAGGATCACTTACTGTTGTAAATATGACACAGCCCAGCGGCGGCGGCGGTGCAATGGTAGTACCATCTGGCGGCGATCAGCAATCAACTGCTTCGTTTGTAAGGAAGGCTGAGCCATTAGGGTTAGTAAGTGATTTATATTCAACTACATTACTGGCATAGAAGGAGAGTAAAAAATGAGTTTAGATCTTAATGCAACAGTTAAAGAAGTTTATATCACAGATCTCAAAGGTGTGAAACATATGCTCACGGGTCAAAACCCAGAAGCACAATTATTTGGCATTCGTATCTTTGAATCTATGGAACTCTCTACCATGGCAGCTGAAATAGATGTTCTTGATACAGCAATTAATTTAATTGCTGCTGCTCCTATTGTTGGAACAGAAGAAGTAGTTATTAAATTAGTAGCGCCTAATATATCAGACACAGAATATGTTTTTAAATTTGTCATATATGGAATTAGAAATAGAATGATTTCTAAAACAGCACAAGTTTATACATTGGATTTATTTACACTCGAAGCGTTAAAAAATGAAGTGTTGCGTATTGGTAAAAAGTTAGAAGGTACTGGTGAACAAATAGTAACAGATGTGTTAACAAATTATTTACAAGCAGGATCTAAAATAAATCCAGGTAAAAACTTTGAACCATGTAAGTATAAGATAAAAGAAATACCATCCTTAAAAAGACCTTTTGATTTAATCACATCGATTCTTCCTGAATGTGTCCCTGGTAGTGCTAATCCACAACAACCTGCTGCAAAAACATCAGTCCCCGCAACAGGAGGAACTACTGCTAATACTGGAAAGACTGATGCTCCAACAAATAATAGTGCTACCGTTATATCTGGTAGTGCAGGGTATGCATTTTTTGAAACTTACGACGGTTACATATTTAAATCATATGATCAGTTAATTAAATCAGATTTAAAACATCAAGAGTATACATATGGCATGGCTCAATCAGATGAATCTGATGCAAAAACAAACTCGTATTTAATTTTAAATTATTCTTTTGCTTCGCAAGAAAACATTTTAAGGAAAATGAGATATGGTGTTTACTCTTCAATGATTGCATTTTTCAATCCGTCTACGACAGAGTACGAAGAATATTTTTTCTCATTGGATAAAGAGTATCAACGAATGGCACACTTGGGAACGGATGAAAAGATACCAGAACAGATCAAACATTTTTCAAAATATCCTTCACGAATCATGTTACAATTTGTTGATCATGAAACATATCACTCTGGAACTGACATAGCAAACCCATCGCAAGCAGGATCAAAAGGAGGAACTCCATTTCCTGATTTTAAAAAACAATGGATGGCACAATCTATTAGTAGAAGTGTGATAATGAAAAATCAAGTACTAAATATTACTATACCGATCAATTTACAATTAAGAGCTGGAGACAAACTAAAAGTTAATTTACCAAACCAATCTGTTACTTCAAAAAGAAGAGAAAAAGTATTAGACGAGGTAAATAGTGGAGTGTATTTGATTAATAAAATTTCATATGAAATTGTTTATGATAACACTACAGGTCAAGCAGCTGTATCAAACATAGAATTAATTAGAGATAACTTAGGTAGCTAAAATGTCAAACATATATGATCATATCGATAAAGATAAAAAAATTTTGGATGATCCTTTGATATCTTCTCAGGCTAGACGCCATGTAGAAGATGAGTTAGACTCACTGGAGAGATATCATGCTAGACATCCAGAAGATGAGCATGATCCAACTCCATTAGAATTATTCTGTGACGATAATCCAAACGCAAATGAGTGTAAAATTTTTGACGTATAATCCCTATGATAATACCTGAACTAAATACACCCACTGGATTTGCTGGTAAAGATGGATTCTATTGGTGGATTGGGCAAGTAGAAACCAAAGATGATCCGAAGAGGGGCAACAGATACAAGGTTAGAATTGTTGGGCAGCACCTGAAGAGTTGCACAGCAATTCCTTATGAGGATTTACCATGGGCAACTATTCTGTTGCCAGTCACTCATCCAGCAAGTTTAGGTAATAGTAATTATACAACTCCCAAATTGAACAAAGGCGATTGGGTGATGGGATTTTTTCTGGATGGTGCAACAGGGCAACATCCCGTTATCATGGGGCAAATGCCCAGAGTATTTAACACAACAAAGAATGACAAGTTAGAAACAACAAAACCACAAGATGCTTGTCTTGGATTTTCAAACTATGTGGCACCAACTAATACAGCAGTAGCACACCCTGGTGGTCCAGCAGGCGCTGCAGCAGCTGCTCGCCCAGGACCTACAGGTACTCCACCGATAGTTGCCGCAGCAGCAGCAGAACAAGGTCCATCAAATCCTTCAGGTAGATATACTTGTTATCCTGTAGCAGATGCTGGATGCAAAGATAATAGCACTGGCAAGACAAAAATGGAGGAGGCACTGACTGAAATTTTTGGTAGCATCTCTAAAAATGGAGGGCAAATAGGAACTAATATGCTCAGTGATGCTACTGGTAAAGTATTTGACTATGCAACTGCAGCAAGAGGATATGTTACCAGAGTGTTTGGTATAGCAAATGCATATCTTAGGAATGCAAAATTTGAAATGATTAAATTGCTTAAACAAGGAGTAGAAGAATCTGTCAAGTATTTGATGGGAATTCCCTCACCGCCACAAGGATCTCCAAAATCAGGACCAGTAACAAAGAAAAAAGGTGTAGGATTTCTTGGTAAATTAATTCAACAGTTGAATGAATCTCTCAGTAAAATAAACTGTGAATTTGCGGATTTTGAACAGCGTTTACTTGATTTTCTTACCAATTTAATTACCGATTTACTCACTGAGATAGTCAATGCAGCAACTTGTGTCATAGAAGCAATGATTTCTCAGGTTTTAAGTGAGATCGAATCATTTCTTACTGGCATTATTGATTTAGTTCTTGGACCAGTTCAAGCTATTCTTGGCATCATTGCAAGTCCTTTAAATATTTTGGGAGCAGCTCTACAATATATTTTCCAAATGATAGGACTTAGTTGCACAGGACCAAACAATAAGTGCAGTCAAACGACAAAACTTTGCACTGGGTCAGCAAATAAAAAAAAACCAGGAGAAGATGATTTTAAAAATTTAGATAAAATAATTGCTGATTTAGAATCTAAAGGAGTAACACCTCTACAAACAAGTTGTGAAGAGGCATATGCATTGCCATGCCCAGCTGTTACTACAGCTGATGTTGGTGGAGGAACACCAGGCACAGGTAGTTTACCTGGAACGCCACCCCCAGCCACGCCAGCAGATATATTCACTACTTCTATTCCATCAGATTTGTCTGCCCCCACGACCCCACCTACTGATGCCCCTCCAACCGCTCCCATATTTCCACCAATTAATGTTGATATTGATAGCGATGCAACATTAACTTTTTCTGGACGAGAAGATGTATCTGCATCTGTGGGGCTAAGAAGAATTTTCTCTGCTAATTCTTCTGGAGTATTAAGACTCACGGGATCATCTGCAATCGTATTTACTCCAACGATTACTATTACTCCAGCAAGTTTAAATTTTAGTTTAACATCTGATAAAACAAGAATAACTGCATCAGAAAATATTTCATTTACTCTTACCGTTACTTCTGGATCAGTTCCAGATGGGACATTATATGATTACCTTATGTTTGGAACAATACGAAATAGTGATTTTGTAAGTAATACAACAATAGGTAAAATTAAAATGGTTGGTGGTGTTGGAGTCGTGACGATTACTTTATCCAAAACATTGAGCATTACATCTGATACAAATGTAATCTTTAGTGTGCTTGGTCCAGCTGTAGCAAAAGACTTTACAATATATACAACTGTTCCCGTTCCTCCACCAGTTATACCTCCTATTTTTGATCCACCAGAGTTGGGAGATCCTGTTGTAGACAACAACGGTAAAATACTATCAATTCCAATCAAAAACCCTGGAGATCCTTTCCTGAGTCCTCCATTTGTGACAATTTATGGGGCTGGATTTGGCGGATTTGCCTCGGTTGAATTAGATGATGACGGTAAATTAAAAAAAGTGAAAGTTGATCGACCAGGGACAGGATATGTGCCGACGATTACTGCCAATGATAATTGTTACATCGATGGATTTATTATTATTCGCCCAGGATATGGTTATACATCCGAACCAAAAATCTATGTTGATGGAGATGCGACAGTAGTAAGAGCTATTTTAAATTCTGCAGGAAATATAGTTTCTGTAGAAGTTATAAACAAAATCAAAACATTTAATGCTTTTCCTACTATTGAAATTATTGGTGGTGGAGGGATGGGTGCTAAAGCAATACCATCTTTAAATTGTATTGAACCTACATTATATAAAAAATATGTTGACAGTGTGGCACCTTCTGGCGTTGCAGAGGTTGTTGATTGTCCAAATGGTGACTGCGATGATTGTACGGTATAGTGAGGTGAAAAATGGCAAGTAGTTGGTTAGACTTACAATCTAAATTACGTTCGGGGGCAAAATCTTTTCCTACAGGAACTCCAAATTCAGGTTGCGGAACAGGAACAAGAACCGCAGACACCGATATAAATCTTGGACTGCCAGCTTTAGATGATATTGCTGGAGAAGTAAACGATGCTCTTGGTAATGTACAAGATCTCATAGATCAGTTTGGTTCTGAGATAATGGGAGTGCTTGGTGATATCTCAGCATGGATACCATCAGAACTTCAAGGAGGCGGCGCCGAGACAACTGAGCAGCAGGAAGCGTCTAAAGTAGCAGATGTTACATCTACAGAAACACACACCACTGCAGGAGGAAACATTAATCAAACTACAGGGCACAATGATCAAACGGGGCAATCATTTTATCAAATTAGAATGAGTTCTGGAACTGGATACACACTTGACACCGATGGTTCTATTAGATTCGTCGCTGCTGCTGATCCCCCAGACAATCCGAAAGCGGGTAACTTTGAAATTGTTAATTGTAATAGTTTTCTTGCAAAAGTAAAAGAAGCTTGTATCATTAATATTGACAACCAAAATAATGTCGTTAGTTATAAAGATGCTAAAGGTAAAGTAGATCCTAAGATTAAAAAAGCATTGGCAATCACGGTTAATGGTGGCGATGTTGATCTGGAAGTAACTGGTGGTGATGTTAAAGTAAAATCATCAGGAAACATATCATTAGATGCTGGTAAAACATTAGAGTTGAAAGGAGCAGATATCAGATTAGTTGCTGGTGCATCTGGAACAGATGCTGGTGGCATGATTGAATTAAAATGTGGCACATATAGAAATTCTGCTACCACAAAACAGACAGTAGAATCTGCTAAGTATAGTACAATCAAAGGTGAATTGACATATGCTATGGAAGATCCACTGGCAAAATTCAATATTATATCAGCTGGTCATTTCATGGTAGATGTTGCAGGTGATATTTTAGAAGAGAGTAGATCTAAAGCAACTATTGTTGGTAGAATACCTCCAGTAGGAATTCCCACGCTACCTATAATAGGTAACTTAGTTGATCAAAATGCTCAATATACAGTTGTCAATGATAAACCAAATATTCCATCACCTCCAACTGGATCTACCGAGACACCAGATGCTCAACCAATGATGCAGGTTGTAAGTGGTACTGCAGGTATAGGTGGATTCAAAGTTAGTGTGACGAAAGGAGACATGATTTTTAGTACCAAATTGGGTAATATGATTATGGGTAACGAAAAATCATTGATTGCGGATGTTACCAAACCAAGTACAGATGTTTCATTGTCTCCAGCAATTGTCAAGGGCGCTAAAACTCCAGGCATGTATGTTGGATCTGATGCATCTCCTTTCCTTGCATTATACAACGCTTCTTCTACTTACATGACTGCAGGTAAATTTACTCCAGCTCCAACTCCAAGTGTAAATTCTGTTCTTGTAAGTCCATCGACTGTCAATCTCATCGCCACTGCCATGACTACTAAAGTTATTGGTGCGATGACGAATAAGATGGAAGGAGCAGTAACAACGAGTATTACAGGTACAAATACTCTCAATATTACAGGTGGAAAAGTTGAAAATATTACAGGTGCTAAACTTGCTAATGTTACGGGTCTTATTACTGACAAATCACCTACTGGTGTGGTTATAGATAGTCCAGGATCAATTACAATTAAATCACAGGGACTTATGGATATCACCGCTGGCGGTGCATTAAATATTACTGCTACTGGTAACCTAACGATGCGTGCCCCCTCAATTCTTCTCAACTGATAGGCGATTTCAAAATTGTCTTTCAAAACCCAAAAGATCGCAAAAAAAATCTCGGGTAATTTTTGGGTAAAAAAGTCGAGCTTGACAAACCGCCCATATACTTGTAAAATAGCAATGTGGCGCTTTGAAAACTGAATCTTATGAATCTTAAAAATCCTTCGGAACAAGCTCTTGACAAAATTTCCATAGACCTTTATAATAAGAAGGTAATCATCAGAGGCGAACATGGAACCATTCTTACCTTTAGATGTGCTACAATTAATGAGTTAGTTGAACTCAAGGAAAAATGTAGTAAATTGTTGAAAACAGATAACTTCAGTTATCGCTAATGCTCCTTTAGCTATCTGGTGAAAGCAATCGACTCATAATCGATGTGAGGTGGGTTCGATCCCCTCAAGGAGCACCTTGCCCGTGTAGTCCAACGGCAGAGACAGAGGACTTAAAATCCTTCCAGTGTCGGTTCGAATCCGACCACGGGTATTCACACTAAATAATTATGTGTGAAGATTAAAATGAAATACATTCTCTCTCAAGCATATGTTTTTTATATGGGTGAGGTAGTTCGCATGTATTTTATACAAGGTCTACCATATACGTTCGATGAATTACCTCAACTTATACAAGATCACCCATCTGTTCAAACAGAGGCACTTCAACATGGTGATTTCGATGACGAAGATATGTGGAGGTACTCTAATTACTTAATTATGGAAGAAATGCATCCATTACTGTTTTCTTTAGAAGTTCAAAATCCTGAGCTATTACCACAAGATGATTGAAAAATTTTTTTCTTATTACGAAGGAATTTTTAATAATTGTATGCAAGCAATGTCAAACCCCAGCAAGTTTGCAATGATTGAGGTAATTCACAAAAAACTGGATAGTAATCGTTTTGAATGTATCCAACAATACTATGTTGATAAAGTTCCATATTTAAAAAACATAGTTGAAGTATATGAGCAAGATCAAAAAATCTTATTAAAGTTCTTTAAAGAAGATGGATTGACATATCTTCAGGGGTGTGATACAATATTTCGGTATGACGGTACTGATTTCCATGGAGTAAATGTTTGTAATGAATGCTACGTACAAAGAGGAGAAAAAAACACTTTTGTAGCAACAGAAAGATTACTTGGTGATGGTTATTATCATACCATCGACAAAGGATTAGATGTCGAAACACACGAACAAGTGTGGGGATCTTATAACGGTCCTTTTCAGTTCGTCAAATCGCCTGAGTAGCTCAGCTGGATAGAGCAACGGTTTTGTAAACCGTAGGTCGTCGGTTCAAGTCCGACCTTGGGCTTCCGTGTGAAGGAAGACGCAAAGACCTGGAGACCCCTCCAGGTTTTTCTGTATAAATAACACAGAAGAAATAACCATAGTTACGGGTAACTGAGTAATGCCATTAACGAGATTAGATAATCTGCTTTCAAGTAAAACTGGTAAATATCTTTATGTATCACCTGATGATTTTAACGCAACAGATTCATTAGATAACAGAGGCAATTCTCCAACCAGACCATTTGTATCGATCCAACGCGCCTTTCTTGAAGCAGCAAGATTCTCGTATTTACCAGGAATTGATAATGATCGTTTTGATCAATTTACAATTATGCTGTCTCCTGGTGTACACTTTATTGATAATAGACCAGGGGTAGAAAATGTAGACGATCTGCCTGTTTTTCAATATAATCAAGCACTTGGTGAGTGGGAATCAAATACTAATGTAAGTTTTAACTTTAGCGATCCAAACAATATTCTTTATAAATTCAATGCTCGTGATGGCGGTGCTACTATTCCAAGAGGCACCTCTCTTGTAGGTATGGATTTGCGTAGAACTCAGCTACGCCCTCTATATGTACCCGACCCTGCTGATAAAGACGTTCCTCGTTGTGCTTTGTTCAACGTAACTGGAGGATGTTATTTCTGGCAGTTTACCATTCAGGATGGTGCTCTCACCTCAGATTCTCCTTTATATGATTCAGCTGCTGGAATTGGTAAAGTATATACTCAACCAAATGATACTGTTACCAGAGCAGTACCCGAATTTTCGCACCATAAAATTACAAACTTTGTCTTTGCTGATAAACAAGACCTTGGTCTTCTTTATAGAAAAATTTCTCACGTTTTTAGTGATTTCCAACCAGCTATTAATGATGTATTTGTTGAAGGAGAAACTTTACCAGTAACTGAATACTGGAGTTCTACTACAAGTTATGTTGCTGGAAATAAAGTTCTTTATAACGGGCAGGCATATTTAGCTACAGCTTCATCTACTAACAATAGACCAACAACCAGTCCAACAAAATGGACTTTAATGGTCATTCGTAGTCGTGAATTTGACTTCAGAGTTCAAGAAAATAGAATTGTTGGACCTCTTCAAGATGCTATTCGTCTTGATCAAGTAAGAGTTGACGATTCGGTGCCTGCTGGTATTACTACTCTTACTGTTCGCACAAAAATTAACCATGGATTTTTCCCTGGTCAATATGTTGCAGTTACTAACAATGGGTTAAATGATACTCTAAATGGTGTATTCCAAGTCTATGCAATCAGTCCGACAGATCCAAAAGTATTTACTTATAGAGTGCCTGCTACGGCAACAGGACTGGGACTTGTAAGTGGGACTACTTATACTGCAGCATCCACTCCTCCTCTTGATACCAGTGCTACGGTACAGGCGGAAATAGACTCTGTAGAATCAGCATCGCCATACGTGTTTAACGTATCCATTCGTTCTACCTGGGGTATTTGTGGTATCTGGGCAGATGGTAGAAAAGCCACTGGTTTCAAATCAATGGTTATCGCTCAGTATACGGGGGTTTCGCTACAGAAAGATGACCGTGCGTTCATTCGCTACGATGAATTTAGCAACACATGGAATCAGGCACCGTTAACTGATGCGTTTGCTACAACCCCTTATCACATCAAGGGTGACGCATATTGGAAAGATGATTGGAGAAACTTCCACGTTAAAGCATCTGATGATTCCTTTATTCAGTGCGTTTCGATCTTTGCTGTAGGTTTCGCTGACCACTTCTTAATGGAGTCTGGTGGTGATATGTCAATCACCAACTCTAACTCTAACTTTGGTAATACCTCTCTACATGCTATTGGTTATAAGGGATTTGCTTTCAACCAAGATAAGGGTGGTTATATTACTGATATTATTCCACCAAAGTCTCTATCTACTTTAAAGACATCTAAAAAACAATATTACACATTTGATGTTCCACTTGTAAGAGGAACTTCACTGAATCCTAACTCTACAAGATTGTACCTTGGAACTGAAGATGCTCGTAATCCAGAAGATCGCCCAGCAGCTTCTATTAATGGATTTAGACTTGGTGCAAAAAGAAATGAAAAAATTTATGTAAAGTTAGATGCTTCTGGTGCTAAATCAGCAGATCTTATTCACTCTGGATACAAAAGGTGGACTTCTTCTCTTTCTACCTTAAATCCTACTGGAGTTGGATTTACAACTGAATTTAATCTCAAGCAAGATGCTGCTAATTTAATTGATGCTAATAAGACTTTTATTCAAGCAGAAGCATTTGGATATATTCTTGAAAAATATCCGTATCTTCAAAATATTCCTTATGTTAACCCAAATATTACTGCAGAAACTGGTCGTTATAGAGATGCCACAACGTTAATTCAAATTAACCGAGCTGAAATTATTGAGTCTGCATTTTCATTAATGCAGGCAGCTTTCCCTTCGTTTACTGTTCCTGGTGGTGCTGGAGCAAATGAAAAATGTAAACGCGATATTGGAATTATTGTTGATGCTATCAGTAACGATTTGTTTAGTGGTGGTAACTCTAACATAGTTGATGCGACGAAATCATATTTTAATTCTTCTGGTGCTCCAATTAGCAATGGACTGGTTGGAGAAGAAACTCAATCTATTTTTGCTTTTAACAGAGCAAAAGAGTTATGTAAAAAAGCAGTTTCAAACTTATTAACAAACACATCATTACTTGATCGTCCTGCTTTAGCTGCTTCTGGAACTACCGTCACCGTAACTACTCAAACTGCACATAATCTACAAGCAAATAAGTACGTCACTGTTGGTGGTGCTACTCAAACTGCATACAATGGTAGATATCAGGTCCTTGCTGCTGGATTGACTGCAACTCAATTTAGATACACAGTTCCTGTCGCGCCAACTGTGGCAAATGCAACTGGTGCAATTTATGTTTCTACAATTACTATCGATCCAGTAAATGATGATGTATCTGTAGGCAGATTTAAAGATGCAAGAAATTTAATTCTTTCTAATCGCCAAGAAATTATCGATAGAGCAGCTGCCGAAATTTCGGTAGAATTTCCTAATTTCTCATATCCTGGAGAACCAGTAACAGACCCCAGAGGTAGATTTAAAGATGCCTACCGTTTGATTCAAAAAAATAGACAAGAGATCATTGACGGTGCATTTGCTGAAATAGCTGCTGTATATCCAACTTTTCAAGTTCCTGGTACACCTCCAGGCGGCACTGCTGCGAATGATAAGTGTAAACGCGATATTGGTTTGTTTATAGATTCTGTGTCTCTTGATATTGCTCAAGCAAGCGGTAATGTATATACACGTAAGTTTGTAGAACAATATTTTGTTAATACTGGTGGATTACTCCCTAATGGATTACAAGGAGAAATAGACCAATCAAATGTTGCTTTTGTTAAAGCTCGTGATTTGATGAGATCAGCAGTAACAAACCAGTTAACATATAAAAATACCAGTATTACCAGTGGTGCAGCTAATTATGGTGGTACTGGAGGTAACGTTCCTAATACCGCAGCTACTGCTTGTTCTGATGTTCAAACAGCTATCGTTAGTTTAACGTTTATTGTAACCTCTACTTTGAGTGCTGGTAATCTAACTGCTTTTCCAGCAGAAACAGTAGCAACAATTTCTCCTGGTGAAGCAAAATGTAAGCGAGACATTGGTATTTTAGTAGACTCTGTTGCTCAAGATCTCTTCTGGGGTGGTAATGAAATCACAATTGGGTCAGTCAGAGAATATTTCACTCTTTCTGGTGTTCCCATTACAAACGGTTTGCTTAATGAAGAAGCGCAAAGTATCGTAGCGTTTAATAAAGCAAAAAATGAGTGTAAGAAAGCAGTTTCAAACTTACTATTTTCTAAAAATCTAACAATCTCAACAGGACCAGCATCAGCGGGTGGCACAGGAGCTAGTATTCCTTATACACAATCTGGTAACTCTGCTGTATGTGCTGACGTACAATCTAATATTGATAGTTTATTCAATATTGCTACCAGTATAATCACCGCTGGTAGTTTGTCTGGATTGCCAACAGTAGATAATGGAGAAGCTGATTGTGCAAACGTTAGAGCATCTATTGATACATTAGTAAATATTCTTAATAGTGCCCTAATTGCTGGTAATTTGCTTAATTTACCAAATAGAAATATTGGACCTTGGAGCACTGTCAGCGAGTCAAGTAAGTGTAAGCGTGATATTGGATATATTGTCGAAGCAATTACATCTGATTTAAGATTAGGTGGAAATATCAATACAATTAATTCTGCAGAATCATACTTTGTAGGAACAAACTTAGATTATATTGAAAATGAAAAGTTAGAAACTCTTGATGCATATCGTTATGTGAGAGATTTGGCGATCTCTGCAATGAGAAACAACAACACATATATTGCTGGAGCATCTACAACTCTTAATTCTTCAATCGTTACCGTTCCAAGTACAGTTGGATTAGCAATTGGAATGAGGGTTCGTAGTGTTACTGCAATACCAACAAGCGGGGCGAGTGTAGTTACCTATACTGCAGTAATTCCACCAACTGCTTATATCAAAAAGATTGGAGATGGTATCAACGGTCTTGCCACTAATCAAATTCAATTAGGAACATTTGGAAGTAAATTTGATTTAGGAACAGCAGTCAATGCTACTGCGACTACAACCAACGTTAGTCTTTATGTAGAATTGCTCTCGGGTATTTGGAGCACTGCTCTTGCACCTGTAGGAGATCCAACTATAACTCAAGACTATAATTATTCTACACCACCAAATATTGCAACTGGATCACCAGGCGGCGAATGTGCAACGGTAGCAAGCTCTATAGTCAATTTTTATCAAATTTTTGCAACAATTATCAATAGTGGAATAGGAACAGTTCCAAGAGTTGCTTCTACTCTCAGTACAGGTGGGTTGGCACAAAGGGCAACATTATTCACCTTAACTGATTATGATAGTACTGGAGCTCCTACGACAAACCCCCACCAGTTAGAAACTGGTACTCCTGTTCGTCTTGTTCCAAGAGGTAGGTCTGGCGTACAAGTAGACAAGAGAGTTATTCGTTTACCAAAAGGATTTGATACTAATACTGTTTATTATGTAATCGCCCCTGGAAGAAAAACTGATCCATATGATTATTCATCGATTGGTGCATTTAATGGAACTAATCAGCAAAATCTACTGCTTGCAACAAGTTCAGAAAATGCAGCAGCTGGTATTTACATCTATTCATCTGAGACAGATGGTATTGATCCGAATGTAGAAATTGATGTATATCAATATGTTCTTGATGTTAACTATGACCTACATCAATATCAAACAACAATTGCGGCAGGATCTGCTACACTTCTTCAAACAGATAGACCACATGCATTTGATAAACCATCAAATAATGTGACTTCTCAATTAGTATTTTTCCGCCCAGGGTCTGATATTGTAGGATCGTCTTTACCTACGTTGTCATCTACCTTTGGTGGTACTACAATTTCTGGTAAGGTTTTATATTATGTTCGTTACGTATCCAGCACAAGATTTACAATTCATGAAACATTTGCAAATGCTCGTGACAATATTAATCCCGTTTCTTTCCAACCAGGAAGCACTGCTGTATTCTACACATTCTCTGACAAACGTAGATCTCCACTGAGATATGATCCTAAGATTGGATCTGCTGCTACAGATGGTTGCTGGTATATTGAGACTCTATCTGCTGGGAATACTATTATTCCAAGAATTAAACAATCAGATTATGCTGGTAGATTGAGAACTACTGATTCTTACTTTGAAAGAATTGAAGATAATAGAACAAAAGAAGATAGAATTTATCGCTTGCGTTATGTAGTACCTAAGAATCTTAAAACCGTTCGTGATCCTATAAGAGGATTTGTAATTAAAATTCGTACTGACGAAAAGAGAAGACTATCGCCACAAAGAATTATTCTCAAACCAACTTCTACAGGTGCAGACACAGCAACTCTATTGGCTCCAGGTTCAGGAGAGCGCCTTGGATTGACATTACAGGAACAAATTACGCTAAATCCAAACTTTACCTCTACTTATGACCCATCATCATTTGGTAATCCTAAGAGATTGGAGACAACTTCTAAGGTAGCGTTTACAGTTCAATCAGCAAGAAAGGTCATTCGCAATAATAAAACTTATTTACAGTTAAATGTATTTGACATCGGAATTGATGCTGAGGCATTTAAGACAAAATTATTTACCACAGTTAAAATTTCCCCACCAGAAGGAGGAAACGGCACATTTGTATCGAGTATTCCTAACTCAAACAGCACCAACTTAATTACTTGGAGTGGGTATTGTTCAGGTAGTGCATATGTTCATGGTTATTTTGCGTATGAAAATAATTACTACATGATCTTGAAAGATCTTGTTGGTAATTCTAAACTTGATTATTATTCATCAACTGTTGCTACAGCTTACCAGGCTGCTACTTCTACTCCTGGTGGCACTGCTACTGTGTTTACACAAGGATCAGTAACCGCAACTCTGCTTGATGAACCAAATGGAGGAAGATCAGATACAACTAAGTATCCATACCTTGTAGAGGGCGCGAACGTTTATACACTGACACCAGGAGATAGAGTCAATGATGACAATGGAGTATCTTACACTGTTGCATCAGTAGAAGATGTTTCTGATATGGAAAATACTTTCTATATCTTTGATATTAATACGATTCGCAGAAGAATTCCTGGTCAGCAAGACGGTATTTATTATCTAACATGTGTTCGTGGGGATATTCGCCCATATCCAACTGGATCTGGTGTTGGAGAAAACTTTAGAAGCTTTAAATTCTCTCAACCCATTTCAAAATTATATCCAGAATCTTATAAGAATGATCCAGAGTGGTATAAGGGAGTTGATTTAACTACAACAACATTATTGGATCCACCACCAACAGTTTCAGCAGCAGATAACTATACGCACGGTTTAGTTACTGTTAACGATGCTAAAAATAGTTTGACTAAAGAAATGGTTCTTGATTTTGTTCAAGATCCTGGAGCGGGAGGATATTTATTTGCAGGCACTTCTGCTATTACAGCACAATCGGGAACTGCGTCTGCAGGTTCTGAGGGAAGAAGAATTCCTATTAACGGATCATCTCCATATCCAACCGAGAACAAACTGTTTGTAGAACTTCGTAGACCATCTATTGCTCGTTCAGGTAACCATACATTTGAATATCTTGGATTTGGTCCTGGTAACTACTCAACTGGTTTCCCAGTTCGTCAAGAAATTGTTCTGACTGATTCTCAAGATTTTTATGCTCAAGCCAAGAAACAAGATGCTGGTATTGTATTCTACACAGGTTTAAACTCTAATGGCGATTTATATATTGGTAATAGAAAAATTAATGCTATTACAGGCGAGGAAACATTTTTAGAATCTGCAAAACTCACAGAATCTACTGATGAAGCAGATGTTATTGGTGGTTTGGTTACTACTTTTGATACTGCAGTTACGTTCAACGAAATTATTACAGTCAATGGTTCTGAAGGAAAAGCGGAAAGTTTCTTCAATGCTCCTGTAGTAATCAATAATACCACAGCATTTGGAGCAGTAGAGAATTACCCCTCACTTAAAGTTGTTACTGGTGAAGGGGTTCCAATCGGTTATGATCCTTACTTAGAAGTTAATATTGCTCAGCAAAAAACGGGTGATATTATTCTACACCAAGGTAGAATTCAAACTACAGTACTTGATTTTAACCCCAGAGGATTGCAAGATTATCAAATCATGACGGCGGTATCAAACAGAACGCCAGATCTTGCAAATACTTTTGGTTTAACAACTGGAGGACCAACTCAGTTACAAAATACTGATATTGCAACTAAGTTCCCGCTTGCGTCTGGATTGATGCAATTAAAGGGCAATCAAACATTGTTCACTGGTTCTCTTGGTTGGATCTATGCCAATGATTATATTCGTATTGAAAATCGTACTGGTGGTGGTTTTAGCGCACAAATCATTGGTATTCAAGGTGCTGCAACTGGTACTCTTGTGCGTTTAACTTGGAATATTGGTCTTACAAATACTTCATTACAAATTACGTCTTCTTCTCAAATTCGTATTACTGGTGCTACTGGCGCTCTTGCTCCTATCAACGGAGTGTGGCCTGTTTATAGCACAAGTGGGACTCCATTTGTTCCCACTGGTAATTTTGTTACTATACTTGTAAATGCAAATCTACCACAATACACTGTTATTCCGTTACCTAATAATGGATATCCAGTTGATCAAGGAGCTCAACCAAATATTGTAATTGAGAGATCAAAATCTGCATTTAAAGAATTTGGTGTTCTTGGTTCCGAGTCTATTAGAACAGAAACAGAACTAATTGGTGATTATAAAGTTGGTATTAATACCGTTGCTCGTACAGCACATGCTGCATATCAAACCGCATTTGTTGATGCTTCGACAACCCCAAGAGCAAACCTTGATGTTGTTGGTACTGGATTTATTAGTGGTAAGAAGATTCTTTCTTATCTAACTGAAACTGGAACAACGAAAACAGAGACAACCCAAGCTGCCGCTTTCTTGGTTGGTGGCGATAGTGCAAATCCACTTACTGCTGCGGCAACACTTAGAGTTGCAACTACTAATAATGGTAGAGTAGGTATTAATGTCAACGATGCAAATCTTGATAGAACATTGGTTGTTAGTGGAAATGGTAGAATCACTGGTGATTTTAAATTTGAAGCTGATATTGAAGTAAATGGTGGTGATATTACTACTACAAACGCAGCATTTAATATTGCTAATCAGTCAAACGCCCTAACATTCTCTGCTGGTGCATTTGCCACAACAGCAAATCTATTCAGCAGTGCTACTGCTAACCAAACAATTAATGTTGGTACATCTGCTACAAATGCAACAACACTGAATATTCATAATAACTCATATACTTCTATAGTTAATCTTGCTATAACCGATGATATTGTCGATCCAGCAACACCTACTTTACTGCCATCTTCATTAGTTACTATTGGTGGAGCATACGTCAATCAACCACAAAGTATTTTTAGAATTAAAAATTATCAAACTATTCTTGAAGGAACTCTTGAAGTAAAAGGAGATAAAATATTTGCTACAACTCCAACGGGAATAATGACAATGTTCCCAACTAATCTTAGCGCAATTAGAATTGCTCCTACTGCTGGAGTTGTTGAGATTGGTGGCGTCGCTGGCACGACTACGTTAAGAAATGGATTGCGAGTTCTTAATAAAGCAACCTTTGAAAGTGATGTTGAACAAAATGGAGGATTTAGAAATTCTGGAGTTGGTATTGTAAGAAATGTTTTTGGTTTAATTAGAATTTCTACAATCGCCAGAACGGGAACAACTGCTACTATTGTAACCACAACGGCGCATAATTTAACTACTGGGCAACAAGTTGAAATTTCATGTAGCAACGAAACATTTAATTCTATTGGTCTTGCGACAGTTACTGTTGTTAATGCAACAACATTTACATATACTACTTCTACAAGTGGCGGAGTAACAACTACAGCTGCCACTGGTACAATTATTGTTCCTAATATCGGAAGATCTCATTCTCAAGGTAGTTTAGCAAATCTGAATGTTGATTACTATGCAGTATCCACCAATTTTGCATCAATTCTCGATATTAGTGCATTATTAGGTATTACTAGTCCTGTTGCTTCTACAAAAATACTGCTATCTAATAATTATTTCGTTCCTGGTAATGCGGTGCGATTTGTTGCACTTGGTAATATTGGTGGAGTTTCAACCTCAGTAATTTACTATGTAATTGAATCTGATTCGTCAGGCATCACAATTTCCACAACAGTCGGCGGCAGTCCTATAGTTATTAATTTAAATGCTGGTGCAACTGGACCTGGAGCTGCAAAAATTATACTTGACAAAACATCCGTTGATACAGCAGGAAGTAATTATTTAAGTTCAACTGCTACAACGATTCCTATCAATAATTCCAATAATATAGGACTAAATGAATTTTATTTAATTGGTGGAATTGAAATTGTCAAGACAGTTAATATTCCCACCGTAACATATCCATTTAGTATGGAAGTCCTTAGAGGACAAGAAGGAACAGTTGCTGTTGCTCATGGGGATAATGCTACTATTGTAAAACTTGATAAAACTGAAAATGCTACTTTTATTTTCCCGAGTGCTATTGATGGCACAAGTGGAACATTAAATCTTGCTGAATTTAGTGGAACTTTTGCTATAGGCGATTTCCTTAGAATTGATAAAGGAACATCTTCAGAAGAATATGTTAAAATTTCGGTTATCAATGAATCTGATGCACAAACGTTCTCTATCAATAACGGTGCTACTGGAAGTAGTAAAATAACGACATTTAATGTTGTTACCACTTCTGGAAATACTGATATTCGTGGTGATGTAACTATTGGATTTGATAATGGTACTACTTCAAGCACATCAAGTGGAGCTGGAACTACGGCAAGTCCACTGGTAACTGGTGGTGGTAATTTAAAAGTTCATAATTCTATTGAATTAAGTGGAAATTCTTCTACTGCCTTACCAGATAAGCAATATTTTGTAATTACAAACGGATCTGCTCCTAAACTATATGTTGAGACAGCAACTGGTAACACAAGACTTTACAATGGCGCTAATTTCCAAATTCTAAAAGATTCTTTCTTTACTGCTGGTACATTTGATAAATTAAAAGTAGATGGTGCTACCAATATTGCATTTGAAGTTCTTGGAACTTCTGGCAATACTAAGATTTCTGGAACGTTACATGTTGGTGATGACTTTACTGTAGAAAACAATTTGGGTGGAACGGATACATTTACCGTAGATGCTCAAACTGGCGATACTTATGTCGGTAGACATTTAACAATTAATGGTGCTTCTTCAACAACTCCTGCTGTAGGAACATTTACTCTTGCTGTAAACGGTATAGGTGTCGGTGGAAATAAACCATTTAGAATTAAACAAGATGCTTCTATTAATGCTTTTGGTAGACAAAATTTCTATAATATTAATGGTGGTAGAAGAACGATTATGGTTAATACTACGGGAGGAACTCATGCCACCGTATTGGAATCAAATACCCAATATATTATTAGACCATCTTCTAATTTAATTCTTAATTTACCAACAGGCGCAGTAACTGGAGATGTCATCCGAATCGTTGATACACAAGGGGCACTGAACTATAATGTTTCTTTACAAGTTAGAGCACCAGTTGGTGTTGCTGTTCAAGGATCAACTGCTGGATCTGCTGGATATGCTGGCGGCGAGTTAATTGTCAATACTCCTAATGCTGGGTTTGCCTTGATTTTTGTTGGTGATACTGATTCAGATGGATCTGGCATATCTGATCAAAATCGCGGTTGGTGGCTAATGGAGGTATAATCAATGCCATACATTGATGCTGCTAATTACAATAGAATAAAATCTATGCGAGGATTTCCGATTGGAACTATAATTCCATATTCGGGATCTACTGAGAATATTCCTAAGGGATGGATTAGTTGCACGGGAACTAATTTAAATGCCGCTGCATATCCACTATTGTATCAATGTATAGGTAATACTTATGGCGGAACGCCTGGTTCTACTTTTGCTCTTCCTGCTCTGAATAATAGAGCGGTAATGGATATATTTCAGGGACATTATCAATATCTAAGAACAACGAGTGCTACATATCCAAATACTGGTCCCAGTGGATTGCACCCAATGCAAGGATTAACTTCAGCTTCTTGGTCTCCAAATTTGACCTCTACCCAAATTACTGATTTGTATTGGAATCAAATTGGTGCTGGAACTACAACTCCTGGTGCTGGGGGAGATACTGGTAGCAGTAGTCAAACAACTTATGTTTCTACTATGGATTTAGTTGGGCAAAGAGCCACTTTATCGACTACTTTGTCAGCAACTGTAAAGAGTATTAGTTTAACAGAAGGTGATTACACGATTGGATTTAATATTTTAGAAAGAAAACTTGGTGATGGGCATTGGCCTCAACATGCTCATGGTGTTACAGTCCCTGGCGAACAATCACAGGGGCACGTTGTGGCGGGAGGGCAAAATCAGTGTGTTACACCCTGGACTGGTAATTGTTATGGACCATCGCCAGAATGCCCTAATGGACAGTATGCAGTTAGTTATCAAAAATATAGTTCAGGGCAAAATCATTTTAGATGTGGTGGTGGATCAATTGGATCTGTTAGTGAAGGTAACGGTACTGGATGTTCTGGTGGCGATATGTTATCTGCTGGTAGTGGTGTTAGAAAATTTCAAACTAATTTAAATATAGAATTACGGAATTTTACGGATATGATTGGTCACAATCATGGAACAGTAAATCTTAAATTTACCAGTAAATTGGTTGCACAAGCTAATTTTTCATTAAATACTATTGCTCCTGGAAGTGTTAATATTGATAATTCGTCGGGAATTAATGCAGCAACAATAAATATGTCTAGTCTTACTCCAACAGTAACAATGATATTCATCATCAAGGCATTTTAAAATTATGGCAACTACTTATGCATTTCAAAAAGGAAAATATGGCGGACCAGTTGGTTGTATTTTTCCATTTTTTAGAACGCTTTCAACTGGTAACCCAGCAGATAGTGAATTTGTTGAAAATATTCCTGCAGGATTTTTAAGATGCAGAGGGCAAATATTAAACGCTGATCAATATCCAAATTTAGCAACTGTTTTAGGAATTGGGGATCTTTGTATCTACAAAAAAACAGGTACTACTTTACAAAACGTCAATACTACTGGTTCTGGTGGTCAGATACAGTTACCTGATTTGGGGAGTAAATATATTACTGCCTCTGCTACACCAGGAGGTTATTCTGAAGATACTATTCTAAATCCTGCTACTAATAGTACTGTTTTTAAGGCGGGAGTTGGAGTTTCTTTAGAATCAGCAGCAGTAAGTAATCAAATTGGATTTACTTATACGGGCACTTTTAGTTTACCTGAAACAAATATACCTATCAGCGGAACAATACAAACTACAGGGTCAACAGCAACATCTTCTGCTATTGTATATGAGACACAAATTTTATCACATGGACACATGACGAGTGTATCAACTGGTGATTATATTGCATCAGCACAAATGTTTCTGAAACAAGTTCCAAGAATTTGGACTTATTGTCAAGGTGCTACTACAATTGGTGGAAGTAATGCTCCGAGTGGAATTGAATGGGCTACGTGGGTAACAGAATCATATGGATCAACAGCCTCTACTACTCACACACATACTGGTATTTTTCCTGCAACCACAGGATTGGTAAAGACAGGAAAAATATTACCTACTCTTATTTCTGCAGATGGAATTACTACTAACGTTCGTTTAAATACTGATAATACATTTAAACTTGATTATATTACACCAAAATTTATATTATGCGAATACTTAATTAAGTTCTAAAAACATGGCAATTAATGTTACGTCTTTGACCACTACTGGTCAAGTCCCAGCAAACACCACTACTCCAACAATATATTCAGGAAATAGTCTTACATTTAATATTTCCGCTAGTGCTACTGGTGGTGTTACTATATCTTATGAGTGGCAAATTAGCACTACAAATGGAGTTGTGTGGGATATATTGCCTAATAATGGATTATCGAGCATAACAGTATCCAATATACCTTCGTCTTATAATGGCGCACTTATTCGATGTAAATTAACTGCTAATTCTGGGTCAGGTGGCGCACAAGAAATTGTCTATAGTGATAGTGCAACGCCAAATGGCCACGCATTGACATTAGTTGTAATTACATCTCCCGAAATTTTTGTAATTGATAGTAATTCTGCATCTTATAATCTTAATGCGGGAAGTTCATTAACATTAACAATTGATGCGACAACAAATAGTACATTAACCCAATTTACGCCACAAAATCAAGCAAATATTGATACCGAATTAGTTATTCAGTGGCAAATTAGTACAGATGGTGGTAGTAATTGGAATAACGTAACACCAACAGCAAACTTAGTGGTTGGCACTCCTCTTATATTAGGATTCGGAACAACACCAGAAACATATTATAAAAGATCTACTCTAACTTTATCTAATATTACAACTGCTCAAAGTGGTTACAGATATAGGACACGTATTACCTATACAAAAGATGGTGTAACAGCATCAAATAGTCCTCTTGATACAACTGGCAGCATTATAAATGTAAATGCAGTAATTAGTATTACTAAACAACCAGGAGTTGCTCCAGATACAACTTCCGTTGTTTCTTATAATAGTACAATTCCTAATAGTGGAGAGGCAACTTTTACTATTACAGCAAGTACAACAGCAGGTACTTCTTTAAATTATCAGTGGTCATATACACTTAATAATGGATTGAGTTACATTAATTTAACTAACAATCCACAATCAGGACTTCCTCCGCTTGAACTTGCTGCAGGAACACTTCCAACATCTCCTACTTTACAGATATCAAAACTTTCTATTAGTAATCCTAGTTATAGCAACATATATTCATATGGATTTAGATGTGTAGTTACAGGATCTTCGGGAGAAGTAGCCGTTACTTCTAATACTGCTTATGTTACAATGACTCAACAAGCAACTGGATTGTTATTTGATCCTGGAGATGCAACGGCAATTGAAGATAGATATGGAAATATTCCCAATAGATCATCATATTTAGAATTTATTCAAACAGCAACTTTTAGTGCTGCCGTAAATATAAATGGACCTGATGGCATATCATCTGGTCAAATTACACTGCAATGGCAAAGAAAATATGCAAGTGAAACGGGATTTTCTAATGTTGGTCCTCCAAAGGTTACTTTTGGTAATCCTTCTCCTGTATCAGCTACCAATCCAACTACAGGAACTTACAGTTATGAAACACCTCCGTTGAGAAGAGATCTTGATAATCAATCTCAGTATAGAATGGCAGTAACTTATCAAACTGGATCGGCTGGTGTTGCTACAATTTATACATCTGCTGCTACATTAACTGTTTATAGAACGGCATACATTGACAATAATCCTGCATTTTCTAGTGTTTACAATAATCAAAATGCAACTTTTGTTGTAACTGCTTCTCCATCCAGCGGAACAAATATTTCTTACCAGTGGGAACATAGTCCAAATAATTTGAATTGGTATACTTTGACTAATACCCCAGCAATTTCTATAAGTTCAATGACCAGAACAAATTATATTGTTACTGTAACTTGTGCAACTGCTCATGGATTTGCAGCTGGAGATATTGTTTATGTTTCAGGATCTTCAGAATTAGCATATAATGGCAGGGCAACTGTATCGGCAACTGGATTAACATCAACACAATTTCAATTTACCGCAAAAAGTATTCCATCTGTATCTCCTGCCCCAGGAATCTTAACGGTTTCTCCAGCACCACAATATAGCGGAGTAACTACAGATACTTTAATTGTAACCCCAGTAGTAGAAACTATAACCAGAAGATTCTTTAGATGTATTGTGACGGTTCCTGATTCTTTAGCAAGTGTCATTTCTGCGTCTGGATTTTTGACAATTTTGGACGATAGTTTTTATCAAATTTCATCATTAAACGATATATACGTTTTTCAATTTAATACTATTGATTGGTCTGTTACTGCTAATTCTTTAAGTTTACAAGCTCCATCATATCAGTGGCAATATAATCCATCATCTGCTGCTGTTACTTCTACTGCGTGGGTTGATATTTCTGGAGCTAATACAGCTTCTTATTCTATTGCTAATGTACAACCAGCAAATGCTGGATTTTATAGATGCCGAGTTACCAGTTTTGGTGGGACGGTTAGCAGATCAAACGCAGCAAAATTGACAGTATTTCCAGTTAGTCTCACTATTTCAACAAATATAGCTTCTGCAATTACTGTTTTAGAAGGATCTTTGACAAATTCTCTTACTGTTGCTGCAACTGCTACAAATGGTAGCATTGTACAATATTTCTGGGAGGTCAAACCACCTGGAGCTACTGCATTCCAAGCATTACCTGCAGGATATAATCAAACATCAAATGCATTTCCAACTTATAACTTACCCCCATTCTCTCGTACCGTGGATAACGGTAGTATTATTAGATGTAGGATGAACGCTGCAGATGTTCCAGGATTCACATATAGTAATCAATGTACAATAACTGTTGATAGAAGATTTTATTATTTTGCTGATGCTGCCACAAAAACTATACCTGCTGGTCAACAAGTAACGTTTGATTTACAGCCATCATGGACTGGAGATGAATTGCCTACTTATCAATGGCAAACACGACCAAATTCTTCTGCTGCGTGGGTGCCTGTTTCGGGGGAAACTAATCCAACTTATACTATTTTAGCAGCAAATGTTGTTGCGGCATTGAATAATTCTCAAGTAAGGTGTGTAGTTACATTTAATCAGGTTACTACTTTTCAATATTATCGAACATCAAATTATATTGACCCTATAACACCCCCAGGCACAGCAACGCCAACTGCGGTTATTACATTAAGCATAGTTAGTGCAGTACCAAATATTTCGTATTATAGCAAACAACGTCAAAAAGTTGGAGCTGCTATTGGCACTGTTATTTGTGTTCCAAAACCAGGCGGATATGTTCACAATCCAGCTGCAAACGTAGATGATGCTTCTCTTTGGAAAGTTGCTCTGACTGGGCAAACATTAGCAGGCGCACCAGCTCTTGGAGTTTCTGCTAGCACTGCTCCATATGGACCAAATGATAGATTTCCAGGATTTATTGAAATGAGAGGGCAAATCCTTAAAGCAAGAGATTTTCCAGAACTTGCAAGAATTATGGGAACACAATATGGAGGGACAATTACAGGAACTTATCCAACATATGCTGTAAATGATACATTCAGAATGCCATGCCCATATGGTATGAAATTGATGGGTACTGGAAACGTTAATAACAATCTTTCATCACCATCTGTAGTTCCTTATTATGCTGCTAATTCTACTCCTGGTGGAGCTATTACTGATGCAGGTTCGATGGGCGGAGTATATAATTTTGAAAAACTTCCACAATTACCACCAGGATCGCCAGGATTGGGGGGAGTCGATGATGGTACTTCTACTGATACTTTTACAATCGGAACACATAGGACAGATGGATGGACAAATTGCACAAATACAGCAAATACTAATTTTATAGGACAATTTACTTGGCAAGTATCTGATAGCAGTGGTATAGGATCGAGAAATTTAGGATCTGGTCCTCCTCATTCGCATGTATTTAATTCTATAAGAGCTACTGGTCAAAATGCTGGCGCTGGTGGTGGCGGATCTGCGGCAAAATATAATAATGGAGATAGCGGTAATGTTTTAGAGGGTCCAGAAGGAGTTGCTGGATTAGGTAGATCACACAAGCATGGTATATCATTTACTCAGGGGGCGACAACATATACTCCTCCTGCTGGCGGTGGTAGCGGCGGAACTGCTCCAGCTGGAGATGTAAGTTACAGTTCTCCAGGTACATATTCATTTACTTTGCCAATAAATGTAACTGGTTTTACATATAATATCAAATCTGGAGCTGGTGGTGCAGGTGGCGTTGATTTTCCAAACCCAGGTGGTCCTGGTGGTCAAGCAGCCTCTGCTACTGGATCTTTAAAAGATATTCCATCAGGAACAGAAATTGAGATTAAAATTGGAGCAGGTGGCGGCGGTGGTTTCGGTTGCGCTGGTAATGCTCCTGGCGGTGGTGGTGGAAACTCTGGTGGAACTGGTTTTGGTGGTGGACCTGGCGGAAATTCTGGTCCTGGTGGTTGCTCTGGTTCTGGCGGCGGTGGCGGCGGAGCATCATTCATGTATGTTAAGCAGCTTGGTTCTGGTCCCAATCCACAGGGATTACAAGTAGGAACAATTCTGGTGATTGTCGGCGGCGGGGGCGGCGGCGGTGGTGGTGGGCATCATGGAGGAAGTACAAAACCAAACTATCCTGGCGCTAATGGAGGTTCAAGTTGGTCAGCTTCGGCCATTAACTCAGCATCATTTTATACAAATCAGGCAGCGTTACAATTTACCCCATGGTCATCAAGTACTACTCAATCTGGGAAACCTGGGCAAAATAAATCTGGTGATGGTGGTGGCGCTGGTGCTGGTGGTGGCGGATGGACGGGTGGAGCTGGCGGGACAAACCCTGGCGGAGATTCGAACTCAAATGGCGGCGGTGGTGGAACGTCTGCATACAGAAGTGCTAATCACAACGGAACTCCAACAGTAGGAACTGGAGGAGGAGGAGGTAGTTCCTCTGCGTCAAGTGGAACATCTGGTAGCGGATCGGGTGGAAGTATAGTAATCAGTTATGCTGGTGCTACAACCACACCGCCAGCAACGCCAGGTGGCATAAGTAATCCAAATCACGCAGAGGGAATTGGTAGTGAAGGAACTGCATATTTATCGCAAACGGTAGATTTACACAATGATGCAACATCTACTGCTCCAAGTATGGGATTGACAATGACTAGTGGGGAAGCAGCTATGAGTACAGCATCAAGAACTATATGGGATAGTGCGCTATCATTTTATCTAAGAAATAACGAAGTTTTGCCAATGGTGCAACCATATTTTAGATTAAAATACATGATTAAAGCATTCTAAATAAGTAAATAAAGATAAATTGGGTATAAACATGTCTTCTGACTCAACAAACATAATATCTGTAGTTCTTTATCCTGAAGTGTGGCAATCCCCACAACCAAGAAGAATGGTTTATCATGGACAATTAATTGTTCTAACTAATGAAGAATATACCGATCTTATTTCTAAATTTCCTGAATTTTGGCATACTGAAACTGATAAATTGTTAAATTTTAGGTATTCTCATGATGAAGGATATTTTTGTGAAAGAATAAAAACAGTGTATAATTATGCCACAAAAGAATGGTCAGATACTGCTTATGTTTTTGATGCGGCTAAAAAAGAACAAGTTGATGAACTTTTAAATATTCTTGGTGCTTTTTATCAAAATTACAAGTTAGCACAAATCAAGAATATAAACGATGAAATATTGAACAATATTAAAGATCTCTCATATTTAAAGATGGTTATTTTAAATTCAAGAGAAAAATTGCTTAATGGTTCTGACTACATGTTTAATTTAGATTATAAATTTAAAGATGAAGATGTAAGACAAGGGTGGGTTGATTACAGGCAAAAATTAAGAGACATAACAGAACAAGAAGCTTGGAAGAAAAATGATTATGCAAATATTGAAATGCCAGTTTGCCCAGTTCCTATGAAGCAATTACCAGATCTTGTTGAAGAAATGGATAAAATTGTTCCATCTCATTTTAGAGGGTTTATGGACGATGATTCTCTTACAGAGAATATAGAAAATATTATTTCAACGATGTCTCAATACATGATCAAAAATCAAATTATTGACGGCATTAGCAAGATGTCTTTACCTTTACTTGATTTGAAAGTAGGCACATTTGATATTGTTAAATCAACCGAAAATGTTGATACCTTTATGAGTAATTTTAAAGAATTTAAAGACAAAATTGATTCTCAACTTCAAGAAATTGGAAGTACTTTGACTGTAGAGCAAATTGTCAAAGATATGACCGCAAAAACAATCATGCAAGAAGTTAATGAAGAAGTTTTTGAAATTATCAATGAGTTAAACCAAAACGCTGAGTAATGCTATGAAAAGAGAAAATATTGTAGTTATTCAAGATTCTACTACAGCTTTTGCTAAATTGTCGGGTAAAGTAGTTTCTCATATTAAAGCAGTTGGACCATTAAACTGCATAGACTCAGAAAAAGTTGAAAAAATATGGGATTATTATTATGGTAAAATGCCAGATAATGTATATGATACTCTTAAAACTTTTGGAGAAATTTTTTGTTTTTTTGAAACAGCAACCGAAGCATCATCTAGTTTAGAATATTGGTTTCCGACATTACAGTTAATTGATGATGATGAATACGTTGAAATTGATAGAGATTATTATATCACAGTGGTAACAACAGACGCAGAAGGAAATTTTTATTACGGTATATAATATGCAACTTGAATTGAATTCTTTAGAAATTACAAAAATTATAGCACAATTTAATAAAAGAAATATTAAACTTACATTAGACAATCCTACAGATATTAACTTGGCATTTAATGATGTCTTTCCAATTTTTGTGCAAGCATATGGAAGAGTGCATAAAGCCCATCATAATAGTAAATGCCATGAAATTAATTGCAGCAAGATGAAATCATCTGGTGTTGTAATTTTGTATCAATATGCTAATATGGTATCTCTTGCAGACAAAAATCACTTTGATAATATTCAAACTGTACACAATTTATTATCGTATTTTTCATATTTTAAAAAACTTCCTGTAGTTGATATGAATGGTATGTTTGGGATTGATTTATCTACAGATGAAAATTATTTAAATGGATATTACTATACTGTAGTACCTTATTCGTTATGTAATTTTTTACCAGAACAACGATCTCGACTTTTAAAAGATGTTAAATTGAATCCAATTTGGCATGATTATATTTTATCTTATGCGTCAAAAAATCAACAAATTTATTTAAGTTATCTTGGATTTAACGATAAAAAAATACTTGCTAAAATAGGATATTCGGCACTTATAGCAGATTTTATTGATGCAGATAAATTAGAGTACAAAAAATTTGAAAATTTAATAGATTTTTTAAAAAACGAAAAAACGTTGTATGATGAAGAATATGAAGAATGTGGGCTGCAATTTTCTTCTTCATTCTCAACAAGCTTTGAACAAAAACATTTTGGGTTGGAATTAACTCCTTGCCCCTTTGAAAACAAAAAAGAAAGAAGTCAATATTTAGATTTTCTTGGGGAATATTTTTCTAAACTGGAAGAATATGAATTAATTACGCACAATCAAAAAGATTTTGTACTAAATCATGAGGAGACCATACGCAATAAAGATGGTGTTTTGAAGTTTAGGTGGGCAAATCCAGATACATATGAAATAAAATGGTATAATATTGAACGTCGTAATGGCGGGTTGACGGGGGGTTGACAGGGGGTTGACACTTGTGCTATAGTAGCGGAGCACTGAACAAAAGGCACCCATGGAAAGCATCATCGATTACGGCGAGGACGGCGTGGTTCCGATGATTGAATCTGACGAAGTTGGAGATGTTATCGACAGCATCCTCGAATACGTAGATGCCCGCTTTGAGATTCTTGACAAACAAGATTGTCAAAATGAAATTCTTGCGCTTTGCCAAGAGTTTTATGAGTGGGGCGCTGCTGAAGGCGGGGAACAAATTTCCTATTATGTTTGCCCCACATTTGAATAATCCTATATAAAATACAAAGGACAGACCAATGACCACGCCAAACTGGCAGCACCATTCTAAGAAAGAAGCAAAACGCACCCTGAAACCTCAGGCTGTGCGTCAAGCAAAAGCACGTTTGCAATCACTTAAGCGCCACTTAGAGGTTATTAAATGACGCATTACGATAAATTAATTGACACGCTCATCATGCATCTCTATGATGCGTGGGAGCACAAATATTGGGATGAGCAGCTAGCAAAAAGAAAAGCACATGAAATTCTAACAACTGTAGAAGCATTTCAACAAAACCGTGTCTTAACAACTACAGACACATCTGTATATACACAATGGAGGGCATCTGACTGATGGCATTAGCACAACAAGTAACAGATTCATTAGATGAAGCAACATCAGCACTGCGTAACGCATTAGCATTTGCAGCACGACAAGAACGACCAGTAGTTTGTAGTAGCATTTCTGAGATTATGTGTCGTATTGACCATCTTAAATCATTTGATGGTATTTTAGACACACTCGATAAAATGCAAAGCGACATTAGTAAAAATAAAGAATAATGAAAACATTATCAGATGAAGATTGGCAGAATATTCAATCTGCCTTTGAATTGATGCAGCAGCATTCGCTTAATGCCGATTTTTCCACAATCAAAGGAATTCAAAGGCAAATTGACAGCAAAGAGGTAGGAGAATCTATCTATTATGTGGAGCAAAATGCTCCATACGAATTAGATGAAGCTGGTAAACCCATAGCCCAATTTGATGAAAATGGGCAAAGTATTCCTATCTTTTATGTTAATGAATGCATTGTTATTGAAAAATGAATAATGATATGCCCTGGGTTGATCTCACACAAGAAGAGATCGATCAACTTCGTCAACAAAAACAACACCTCACAGAATATGGACAACAGAAACTACGAGAACGCATTACTGCCAACATGGATGGTGGTGTTGGTGGATCATGGAAGGTACACACAATGAGTCGATTTGAAAAGAACCCAGACGAAATCGTGCTGGAAGATGTCAAGATGTTCCACTATGAAACGATGGAAGAAGGTCGTCATGTATGGATTGGCATCTATCAAAATGATGGGTCAATCTACCATATGAATATTGGTGGCGACAATCTTAAAGTATACTTTAGTAATGAATCCTGTGAAGCATGACTCATAAAGTAAGATTCATCAACATTAAATACACTGATGTATTTGAAAAGGACCAGATATTGACAGTCAAGGAGATGATACCCTATGCTTGGCACGAAAATTTCACCTTTGAGGAAGTAGAAGGTGAATATCATACAATTTTCTTTGAGGATGTGAATGATGAAACTCTTTGATTA